>CERO01004778.1_pt1 | contig 244258 bp, 231 predicted proteins | sample 530851 | NCBI WGS metagenome assembly CERO01 (sample SAMEA2621033, study PRJEB7988) | marine metagenome | biome: marine biome (ENVO:00000447); feature: surface water layer (ENVO:00002042); material: "saline water (ENVO:00002010), including plankton (ENVO:xxxxxxxx)" | depth 5 m
CTTCGGATTGACGTGGTCGCAGTAGCTGCGGCTTGGACTTCTTCCTTGCCGAAGAAGGTTTTTAGGTTCTCTTCGCTCAAGGCAAATTCGGTGAGGAATCGAACGTCATTTCCAAGCGTGCGACGGATGGATGTGGTCGCGGTTGCGGCGGCCTGAATTTCCCCATTTCCGAAGAAGGCTTTTCGATTTTCTGCGGATAAAGCCGATTGCACAAGAAAACGGACATCCTTGCCAAACTTGTCGCGGATGCCACTCTGCTTTGATGCAATGGTCCGGATACGGCCATCCGCGAAGAACGCATTGCGATTCTTGTCGGCCAAGACTGAATTGATCAGGAACTCGACATCTCTGCCAAGCCTTTCCCGTATCCAGGGCAGGGCAAGAAATCGATCGCGCATACTGGGTCGGCTGGCCACGCCATCGAGGAGCTCCGGCGAATCATCGACGAACGCGCTCAAAAGATCAGATTTTTCCTCAGCAGATGTCGTGCGTTTGACTTCAGCCAGGAGGAGTTGCCTGAACCTGCTGCTTTTCAACAGCAGTCGGCAGAGTGTGGAAATCAGTCTCTTCATAATCGGGCGCTTTGGCTATTTGCGATGAGGAATGGCGGCAGTGTATCTGACCCGCCCGTACAATTTGGGGCGTTAATTCGACACTTTGAAGATATTGTATTGATACTGCATGCTGATCGGGTTCCACACCATAAAGCGATTGGGTGATACTTTGAGTTCAAGGATCGCGTCGCGCCACAGATATGCATTGCCTTCGTGGATGGATATCGTGACAACATAATACCCGGCGGCAAATGGAATGTCGGCAATATTCACACGACACAGGACCCTGCTGTCGCCATTCTGCTTCAACAGATCACCGTTCAAGGTGGAGATGGTTGAAAGGCGTTTGCCGTCCTTTGTGTGGAAGACGAGAGAGACGTTCAAGTCGTTGATTGGTCGTTGTGGCGTGAAGCCGAATTCAATGGCGAATGGCTTGTTTACCTGAAGCGCATTGGTCGGCTGTCCCTCCGAAAGCACGACAGCGCGGAAATCCTGAAAGCCGGTAGGTTCTATGTGCCCACCATAAAGCTCTTCGACCTGATTTTCGGAAATGGTTGGTCGTTTCCACTGAAGCTGTGGGTTCTGGGCCAGGAAGCTCTTGTCGGGATCGTCGATGACCTTGTTGTCCTTCGGCGTCAGATTGCTCCAACGCTGCGCGACTTTTGCCGAAAGGGGCCGGGCAGGCTGTGTAGGAGCGTGCTGCATCGGGGGGCTGGCCTCGGTCAGGGCCGCTGCCGGCTCTGCATTGCGCGACATCTCCTGGTCAATGAATTCGAGATATTGCGCCGTCACCTGGTCAACCGGACCATCAGCCTGCAGTTCGCCCGCATGAATCCAGAGTGCACGGTCGCAGAACTGCCGGATGCTGGTCATCGAGTGTGACACCAGCAGCATGGCAACTCCCTGCTGTTTCATGGCCTGCAAGTGCAGCTTGCATTTGTTCTGGAAGGCCAGGTCTCCCACGGACAAGGCTTCATCGATCACAATGAGATCGGGTCGCAGAAATATGCAGAGTGCGAAACCAAGCCGCGATTTCATGCCGGAGCTATAGGTTTCCACTGGTCCATCAATAAAGGCGCCGACCTCGGCAAAGTCTATGATCTGTTCCACAAGCTCTGGACTGCGCTTTGGACTGATTCCGCGCATGCGCATGCCGTTGAGAATGTTTTCACGACCACTTAGCCGTTGATTGAATCCCGCCCCCAGATTGATCAGCGCCTGGATCTCGCCATTGATTGAGACGTGACCCTTTGTCGGCGCAAGAAGACCGGACAGCAGCTTCATGAGCGTTGTCTTCCCGCTGCCGTTTCGGCCGATCACGCCCACGGCATCTCCGGGACGAATATCCAGGCTCACATCACGCAGGGCCCAGAATTCTTCTTCATCGCGGTCATGCTTTGGAGGGAGGCAGAAGATGTTGCCCAATATGTCGTTGAAATTACGCGACACATTATTCTGCCGTCGTCTGGGAAAACTACGGCCGATCTGCGAGGCGGAGATGATGGGGCGTTGCGTACTCACGTCAGACATAAGCTCTCATGGTACGATGATAAGCGAACCAGCTAACGCAGAAGAGCGCCATGATGCCGAGGGCAACATAAAAAAGCGGCAGGATGTGGGACAGGCTGGGCGAGAGCAGGCAAAAGCGCAACTCCTCAATTGTCAGAGCAACCGGATTGCCATGCTTGAAAATGGCGAGCCCTCCGGTGAGCGGGAAGACCGCGCCCGAGAGGTACAGCATCGGCCGGGCAATTACGCCAACGGCCAGCTTCAAGTCGCCGGAAACGAGCGTAAATGGCGCAAAAAACAGACCTACCGCGACTCCGCCGAGGGCGCAGATTGGCGACATGGCAATAAACAGCAACGCATTCTGCCATTCCAGCAATCCCTGAGCGGCCGCGAGGCCGAGCACGATTGGGACACGCATGCAGAGCAGGAACAGGGATCTGAACACCATGGCCATCATCAGGCTTTCAGGCGGCATGGCATAATTGCCGATAAGTCCACTCGCGCGCTGAAGCGATGTCAGGGACATCATCATGCCGTCGAAGAATGTTTGCCAGATCAGGATGCCACTGACAGCAAAGAGGGAAAACGGCATGTTGAGCCCGCTGACTTCCAGCGACCCACTGCTGCGCAGGGCGATGAAAACGCCAGCGATTGCGAGGGGCTCGATAAAAGCCCAGAACAGGCCCATCTTCGTGTGAACATATTCGATGCGAATATCTCGGGCGGCAAGGTTCCAACCCTGTCGTGGTGCGCTGGAGACTCCGCCGAACATGTCGGCGAGGGTCTGCTTTGCCTTGCTGAAAGCCGTTGAACTCAACTGCACTACTCCTTCGTCTCCATTATCGTCATTGACGCAATGGGCCGATGTATTTTTACGGCTCGAAATGCGGACACCGGACTTTGGTCCGGTTTCGGGTATTTTTCGCTGGTTTGGAGTCGCAGGCAAGGCGGTCAAACATGAAAAATAAAATAGAATTCAAGGTTTTGTGGCCTTTTTGTGTGGTTCCGTCTGATGGGCTGTGCCCGCCACAGATTCAAACAGCGCCACGATCCGTGACGCACTTGCTGACGGGTTATGCCCCCGCGATACGCGCTTTGACAAGTTCTCATCAACGGTCCTGCTGGCCGTCACCAGGGCGCTGACGTCGCGGCCCATTGCCTTTGCGTCGAAGTCGGCAATGAGATGTCCGGCTTCATAATTCCGCACAAGGTCAGCAGCGCCGCCCCCATCCGCAAAGGCCAGCACAGGCACCCCAAGCATGCCGGCCTCAATGGCGACGCGCGGATAGGGGTCTTCGCGCGAAGTTATCAGCACGGCGGACGCTCTGCGAAAGTAAGCATATGGGCGAGCTTTGACGCCTGGAAACAGCACATCTGATTCAATGCCAGCCTCATGGACGGTGTGCTTGAGGCTTTGCATCATCTCGCCATCGCCGAGCCATGCAAAGACCAGCCGGCCAGCGCCGTCATGCCTGTCGAGGGCTGTTTTGGCAGCCTCAACGAACAGGTCGGGTCCCTTGCGAGGGATCAGGCTTCCGGCGCCAATAATGAGAGTGTCCGGCTCGCCCAGTTTCAGGTCGTCATTCACGTCGCCCCGCGCTGCATCAGCGACGGCCATTTGCTCCGGGGTTATTTTAACGGCCGGAGGTTCGACCCGCAGTTTTGCGTCCGGCACGGAGAAGTCCTGCGACAGGTCCCTCATGACGCTGCGGGACGCGCACAGAAACATGTCCGTCTTGTTCATCGTGCTCTTGAGACGCCGCGCATCAAGCGCGCGGATTGTCGGCCCCATTTCACGCACGTGCGTGACGATTGGGGTGTCGAGATCAAGCTCGTCAACGACATCGCCGCAATGCGTTGTATTTGCGTAGATGATGTCGGGCTTCCAGTTCCGGATCTCCTGTCGGAGTCTTGTGGTGCGCTGCCGATCTTGCCGTCCGAGACAATAGGGTCTGTCCGGCGAGCGCACGCATTTTATTGCCATAAGTGGGTCGAATCGCAGGGCTGTGCTCAATCCGTCGGACAGGTCGAATTGCGGTGAATCGCGCCAGATATGGGTTGGGGCCGTTTCGCGATAGGCCTCGCCCAACTCGCCATCGCGCCGCAGGATGATCGTCAACTCATGGCCCAGCGATATCATCTCCCGCGCCAATTGCAGCGCACTGATCGGGGCGCCGGTACGATCGGCAGCATGGGAAATCATGAGAATGCGCATGGCTATGACTTGTCAGGGAACAGTGAGTGAAAGTCGACCCTGTCGAACACGTCCAGCTTTCCCCCGATACCCGCATTGTATATGTGGCGCCCCGCGTCTTCAAATGCCGTGCGGGCAACGCCAAAGGCCTGATTTTGCAGGTCGAAATTTGGTATGCCGATGACATCCCCGACCTGGTAGTAGTCTTTCGTGAAATGCGCCTGATTCACCAGATCGATATTCTCTTCCGACACGTGGATCTTACCCGGCGGGAATTGTTCAGCCAGCGGTCCATAGTCCATGTCTACGCCGATCAGATAAACCGGATCGCAGCCAAGATGGTAGGCGAGCTGGAGCGCAATGTAGCTGATTGTGGATCCAAGGTAGACCGAATGAGAAAAGTCGCGTGAAAACTGAATGCCGGGATCCGTCCAATAGGCTTCGTCGGCAAGCCGCGCATTCATGAACAGAAGGTCGTTCCAGGGGCGTGCGATCCCATGCGCATTGTAGATGGCGGCAATCTTCAGCGGACCATCTATGTTTCGAATATCCTGACCACGAATTTCGGTTTGCTCAATGTCCTCAAATAACAGGTAGTCCGGGGTAAAGCCCCATTCCTGAAACGCCTTGTAGGCGCCGTTTGAGGCGATCGTGATTTCGTTCTTCAGCGCGGAAAGGTCCATATCGCGAAGGCTGGGGCCATTGCCCAGCACGAAGGCACGGCGGCCCTTGCCCGAATTCTTCAGTGCCGCCAGCTTGCGCTCGTCACCCGGCACGATGCCAATGCGAAGACCGCGCGCATCCTGTTTCAGGCCGATACGGTCAAAATAACGCTGGCGGGCAGCGCGCAGGCGCAGATACCCCAGTGGGTACTTCCATTTGGGAAAGTGGCGGGACCAGCTGATCATTGGGCGACCACTTTGGTACTGAGAAGAACAGGTTGGCTTGTGAGATCGGCGAGATAGCGGCGCATGATCATGGATAAGGGCTGTTCATGATCAGGAATAATACACATGAACTCAAAGCGATCTTTTGGCGAATCGGTCAGGGCGAAAGCACCTGCACGCTAGACGCCTCCGATCCCCGTTTCAATCTGCTAGCAGGTCAGGCGGCTGCGTGTGTTCAGGCGCCGCTGGTGGTTGAAGTGTTCAAGCGCTGTGGCAGTCGGCCATCATACTTGATAATTTGAGGGACACGGCCTATCGCTGGCCCGGACGAGCCCTGACCTCTTCTGGGGGCGCAACTTACAGATTGAAAGTGAGACTATCGTGGCTGCAGATACCCAGTTCCTGAACGACTATTTCGGCAGATTGGAAACCTTCGCGCGCCCCAATGACGCGGTATTCGAGCAATTGGGGCAGGTGCGAGACCTGTGGGTCCGGTCGAAAAACGCAGGTGGCAAGGTGATCTTCATCGGCAATGGTGGGTCTGCGGGAATTGCATCGCATCTCGCGATTGATCTTGGCAAGAACGGCCACATTCCGGCGGCATGTTTCAATGATGGTGCCCAAATCACCTGTCTCTCCAATGATTACGGATTTGAGAACTGGATTGCCCACGCTTTGCGCATTCAGGGCAAACCAGAAGATACGCTGGTTGCGATCAGTTCGTCCGGTGGCTCAAAGAACATTCTCAATGCTGTCGAGCAGGCTCGCAAAATGGGGATTTCCGTTACGACGTGTTCCGCAATGAACCCGGAAAACCCGCTTCGCAAACTCGGAGATGTAAACCTCTGGGCCGACAGTCACGCCTACAATATCGTCGAGACGGTTCACCAGTTCTGGATGATGGCCGTTATCGACATGATCATCGGCAAGGCCGAGTATCCGCCGAATTGATCGGCAAAAATTTCAGATACCAGAGCTATTGTTCTGGTGTCTGGCCTAGGGCGGACTCGGCAAGTGCCGGTGAAGAATCCAGCGCAAAAAGTGTTTCGAATACCGTATCGCCAATCAGCTTGTTTCCCTGATGGTTGGGGTGGCGGGGATCGTGGTAGAGTCCTGTTTTTCCCGCAAATACGTCGCTGATGTCCGTGCAGTACATAAGTTTTTCGCAATGGCGACGTGCTGCTGTGTAAAAAGCTGCCGCTTTTTCAGCGTAGTCAGGTTTTGAGCTGAGCATTGCGGCGTAAAGCTCAGCTTCCGAATCGGTCGGCATGTAACCTGGTTCGATTCCCATGGCTGGCTGCAGGAATACATGGAAGCGTGCGCCCATTTGCGCGCTGGCCGCATTCATCAGCTCAACGTTGCGGCGCCACATCTCTGCATCTGTCATTTCGTAGCTAGAACCTGCTGTCACGGCGAGCTGAGTGTCTTTCTCGCCGCCTGATCTCATGGCGGCCAACAGGTTCGGCATGAAACGTGGCGGTTGGTGTCCTTTGCCGGCGAGTGTTCTGAGCATCACGAGCTGATAGGGGCTGACCATGGGGTGCTCGCGCAGGCTGTGTGAGAAGTTCAGATCATTGACGCCGCTGAGTGAGACCACAACATCTGGCGCAAGCGCCGGGACATCGCGAATAAGCTTTAGCAGTTCCTGATTGGTCGAGTATCCGGATACCGCGCCATTGTAGACGACCGCAGGTCCTGTCGGGCCTTCATTGAGGCGCGTGAAAAGGGTTTCGCTCCAGGCCCCCCAATCGCTCTCATAGTAGGGATCGCTCGTACTGCCACCGAGCACAACCAAGCGCAGCGCAGCGCCACTCGTCTCGTCGCCTGACGTCCGGAAACCGGGCCGGCGCCAAGCGGGCTCAGACGTAGGGCCGCCTGCCGGTCGCGCATATCCAAGTTGCGGGTCGAGTACGTTCAGTCCCTGCGACAACCGACGGTCTACGACGGTTTCCTTTTTGCCCTGCTTGTCGGAAGACTGCCAGACCAGTGAGTATTGAGGTGCACCCTTTGCGCCCAGATACGCTCTCGCCATCAGGTCGGTTGCCAACAACAGAATCAGCGTTGCCAAGATTGTGAGGATACCGAGCACGATCTTTGTCTGACGGCTCAAGACAACGCTATGCGGTGTTTCCGAAAGTGGTTGTTCGTTCATGTCTCAGGCACCGCTCGGTGTTGTCTTTGGTGATCGTGTCAATCGAGATCGAAAGCGTTCTTGTAGTCAAGCACGAGGGCAGGATCCTGATCCGACTTGCGCAGTATGGCGCGGCCGCAGACCAGTAGATCCATCTCCGTTCCCATCAGGCAGCGGAATGCGTCGCCAGGAGATTCCACAATGGGCTCCCCGCGAACATTGAAACTGGTGTTCACAACAACTGCGCAGCCGGTCCTCTGCTTAAACGCGCTGAGCAGCTTGTGGTAGAGCGGGTTCGTCTCGGCATGCACCGTTTGCACGCGCGCGGAATAATCAAGATGGGTTATTGCCGGGAGCGTCGAGCGGATGTCGTTCACGCGATCGATGCCCTGTTTGGAGGAGCTGTCTGACTCAGGCTGTACGCGCAGTCGATCGACAACATCCGCGACGAGCAGCATGTATGGACTGTCGCTGCTCAGGTCGAAATAGTCTGCTGCATCTTCGGCCAGTACGGACGGGGCAAAGGGGCGGAAACTTTCGCGAAACTTGATCTTCAGGTTCAGGTTGCGCTGGGTTTCGGGATTTCGTGGGTCGGCAATGATCGACCGGCCGCCCAATGCGCGAGGGCCAAATTCCATACGCCCCTGAAACCAGCCAATTGCCATACCGCTATCCAGCGCTTTGGCGGTGGTTTGGATCATCGTGTCCTCGTCCACGACCTCGAATACAGCGCCGGCCGAGGTCAAGGCTGCGTTGATATCTTCCTGCGAATAGTCCGGGCCGAGATAGGCGCCGCTCATGGCATCGCCGTCACCCGTCAGGAGGCGATCGGTGTCCAGATAACGATGGTGGGCCAGCAAGGCCGCGCCGAGCGCGCCGCCGGCATCACCTGCTGCGGGCTGGACCCAGATATTCTTGAAGTGGCCGTCCCGCAGGATTTTGCCATTTGCAACACAATTGAGGGCGACGCCGCCGGCCATGCAGAGATTGTCGATGGCGAACTCAGCGTGTAGCGCGCGGGTCATGCGCAGCATCACATTCTCTGTCACTTTCTGGATCGATGCAGCCATGTCGAAGTGGAACTGCGTCAGCTGGCTCTCAGACGTGCGCGCAGGCTCACCAAACAGGTCATGGAAAGCCTTGTTGGTCATTCGCAGGCCGGTGACATAGTCGAAATAGCGCATGTCCAGCCAGAAGCTGCCATCATCGGCAATGGAGATCAGCTTCTCTTCCATGAGGTCTGCAAATCGCGGCTCGCCATATGGGGCGAGCCCCATAACCTTGTATTCGCCGGAATTGACCTTGAAACCGAGATACCCCGTGATCGCGGAATAGAGCAGGCCCAATGAGTGTGGGAAGCGGATCTCCCGAATGCGCTGTAATTCCTTGCCTCTGCCGACAGAGACCGACGTGGTGGCCCATTCGCCGACCCCGTCCATTGTCAGGACAATCGCTTCGTCGAAAGGCGAGGGATAAAATGCCGATGCCGCGTGACTGTCATGATGCTGGGCAAACACCATGCGGTTGCCCGCATCAGGATCATTGAAATCATCCCGGAATATCTTTGCCATGTTCGACTTCTGGAAGAGCTTTCCCTTGATCCAGCTCGGCATGGCGATCGCAAATGTCTTGCGACCGCGCGGCGCGCTGGTCAGGTAGGTCTCGATCAGGCGTTCAAACTTGAGCAGCGGTTTCTCGAAATAGGCGATGTGTTGCACGTCGCTGAGTTCGATGCCCGCTTCGTCGAGACAATAGCGCGTCGCTTTTGCCGGAAAGCCGGCATCATGTTTGACCCGGGTGAAACGTTCTTCCTGGGCGGCTGCGACGATCTTGCCGTCACACAGCAGAACGGCCGCGCTGTCATGGAAGTAGGCTGAAATGCCCAGGATATAAGTCGGCATCACTTAGAACAGGGAGTAGATGAACGGGGCTAATGGTGAGCCTTGTGCAAACACCAGCGCCCCGCCAATCAGCAAAACGAACAGGAATACAGGCAACAACCAGAATTTCCTGCGTTGCGAAAAGTACAACGCCAGCTCTTTCAGAATCTCTTTCATCTCAGAACTGTCTCTCCATTGCGGCCCGGTCCTGAGGATCCGTCGATTCGCACCAGTATGAGCCGGTTTGGGGCCTCTTGTGAATGCGCAATGGATCGCGCCCCATACGCAAGAGCAGGCCGTAAGGCGTAATGAAGCCGTAGTACATGATGCCCATCACAAGCGGGTTGACGATCTTGGCCAGACCCAGTGCAAGCAAGCCCCACAAATATGCGAGTCCCTTCAGCCAACGCGGCGCGACGAAGGCGACGAGCGCAAACAACAGGGCTGCGCCCGCGAGGGCCAATGATAGCTGAACATGGTTGCGCAGCAGGACGGCCGCGATCGCGGAAACGGCTGCGAATGTGTATCCGACACTACGGGGGGAGGCCGGTGGCGGCGCAGTGTGTTCGACCTTTTCGAAGGCACTCATCCTGTCGTCCCGCTTCTCACTTCGGCTTCGCGCTCGTCTACCCCGATTGGTTCCTGGCGGCAATGCAGGGACGGCTCAGGCTCGCCTGCTTGTGAACGGGAATTGCCGTTGCGGGTACCTTTGGCTCCTGAGTATCTGGTCAAAAATTGTCACCTTTGAGCGAATTCCTAGGCTGCTGGGAGGCGTACTTGATTAACTCAGTGACACGCCTTAACGCTGGCCGGAATGGGCTCTGACCTCAGACAGGTTTGGGGGCGTTGATCCAAGGTAGAGGTGGCCACAGTTGCGTATATCGGGTTTCGCAAAACTGGTTCGCAAGTCGGAGCAGGCGCCACTGACGTGCCCGATACAGGGTGAGATACTCGGTGCCGTGTGCTGTGAATCGTATGATCGTCGCTTGCAGAGCTCTCAAAAACCATCCGGAAGTATTAGGTATAAATGGGGGGCGGGACTGAATTCGCATTTCAAAGATCGATTCATGTACGCAAGTGAAGGTTCCCGGCTGCAGGGAACAAAGTTGAAGTTAGGGACGCCCTAGATGATTGTTTGGACCAACAGGTTTCCTGAAAAGGAAAAGGCCGCCGGCTATTTGCGTCTCGTGCGGGCGCGTATGAATTTCTTTGACCAGATCAAGCCGGGCCGTAACGGCGCTGGCAAGTTCGGGTTTTATCGCCGGCCGGGATTCCAGACCACGCTGCGCCACATGCGCAACAAGCACCAAGGCAAGCCGGGATTCATTATCGGGAATGGTCCGAGCCTGAAGGAAATGGACCTGACGCCGCTGCGAGACCAGATCACGTTCGGGGCCAATGGCATCTACCAGATGTTCGACGAGTGGGGCTTCCACACCAAATATCTCCTGTTCGAAGATACAGAGCAGACCGAGTTGCGCCGCAAGGAAATCCACAATGTTGTGGGGCCGACCAAAATGGCGGCGATCTACAACGCGTACTGTTTCAAGAATTTCGACGACACGCTGTTTTTCAACGCGCGCCGGGGCGACCCGTACTATTTCGACGAAATGGGAATCCAGTTCTCCCGTGACTTTTCCAACATCGTGTATCTGGGCTCGACCATCACTTACATCGCGTTGCAGCTGGCCTACTATCTGGGCTGCAATCCGGTCTACCTGATTGGCGTCGATCACAGTTATGGTGCGCTGGCCAAGAATTTTCCACCCGGCAAGATCGAGGTGACCAAGGAGAACTACGAACTCGTTCGGCAGTGCCACATGAACCCCGATTATTACCAGATCGGAGACGTGATCGGCGTGCCAAACACCTCACTTCAGGACAAGGCTTATGAAGTGGCCGCCGACGCCTACAAGCAGGCTGGCCGCGAAATCTACAATGCCGGCGTCAACAGCTTCCTTGATGCATTTCCCCGAACCGATTTTGACAGCATTTTCAAAAAGTAGACATGACCGAAAAGAAACGCATCCTGTTCATATCGCATCACGGCACGATGAGTGGCGCGCCCATAAGCCTGCTTACGCTAATGAAGCATTTTGCCGCCAATCGGGACTGGGAATTCCAGGTTCTGATGCGCAAGGAAGGTCCGCTGCGCAGTGAGTTTGAAAAACTCGCGCCAACTCATGTCTACTACCAGCATTTTCTGGATCCGGCCGATATGCGCCCGGAAGGGGCGAAACGACCGCCTCTGCCAGAAGACGTTCGGCGGCGAAAATTCCGCCAGTGGCGACATGAACAGCGCCTGCGGCTGAAACTGCGTCAATTCAAGCCTGATCTTGTGTATTCCAACACGACTGTGAACGGGGACTTGCTGGCCAAGCTAGGCATCAAGGCACCGACGCTCATCCATGTGCGGGAATTATGGACGACGATCGCGCTGTACAATCAGGTGCAATTGAATGCGTTCAAGCAGCCGGATTACAAATATTTCGCCGTTTCCGAATTTGTTCGGAATTATCTGAAAGATACATTCTCCATCGCACATGAGCGCATCGGGATCGTGCCCGGCTCCATTGAGCCGGAAGTTTTCGACAAGAAGGCTGAAGATCTGACCGTCGGCGAGATGCGCAAGGAACTCGCGCTGCCTGAAGATGCTGTGATCATTGGCGGTCTGGGGTCAGTCGATAGCCGGAAGGGGGTCGATTACTTCGTCGATACCGCCCTGGATGTCCTGCGTTCCGAACCGAAGGGACGGCCCGTCTACTTCGTCTGGATCGGTGATGGCGGTATGCGGCAGGATATGTTGAAGAAAGTGGAAGATGCGGGATTTTCCGGTCGGGTCGTCTTCCCGGGCGCGCGCAAGAACCCCTATCCATATTTGAAACTGTTTGAAATTGGATTGATGACATCGCGCGATGACCCCTTTCCACGCTCGGTCATGGAAATGGCTGCGTTTGGCGCGCCGATTATCTGTTTCAAGGGTTCAGGCGGCGCGGCAGAATTCGTGCTGGATGATGCCGGGATTGTGCTGGATGATTTCAGCGCAGCTGACATGGCCGACGCCGTTCGAAGCATACTGGCGAATGACGCGGCAAAAGCAGCTTTTGCAATTGCTGCTCGCCGCAAAGCGCGCGAAGACTATGAGACGACACGTATAGGAGAAAGTGCTGCCATCCTGCTCGACGAGATGATGGCAAGCGCACGTTCCTGAGGCTTGAACCAAGTGGGGTAATCCAGTGACGGATGTACAAGACAACAAGGATGAACTTGAAGTGCTGCAGAAGGAAAATGCTGCATTGAAAAAGATAGTCCGCTCGTTGAAAGACAAGATCAACAAGGTCGGCGCCGATGACGAGAAGAGCCCGCTATGGCGCGCACTTGGGCATTTCTATTCTCCGGTCGCCAACATTGAAGACATCAAGGCCGACGAAGAGCGAATCTTCAATCGTGATCGGCGTACCCTGCCGGGCATCGGCCTGAACGAAGACAAGCAATTGGCCGTGCTTGAAGAGTTTGCGTCCTTCTATGACGATATTCCATTTGGCGACGAGCCTTCTGACAAGATGCGCTACGGCTTCCTGAATGGGGGCTACTCCTACTCCGATGCCATCTCGCTTTACAGCATGATGCGCCGCGTCAAACCCAAGCGCATCGTTGAGGTCGGGTCCGGGTATTCCTCGTGCTGTATGCTCGATACCAATGACGCGTTCTTCAATGGTGATATCGATATCCGTTTCGTTGAACCGTATCCGCAATTGTTGAAATCGCTGGTGCGTCCGTCCGATCTCGAGACCCGTGAAATCATCGAAAAGCGGGTTCAGGATGTCGATATCGAAGTCTTCACCTCGCTGCAGGAAAACGACATTCTGTTTGTCGATTCGACGCACGTCTCTCGCGTGGGCAGTGATGTGAACCACATGTTCTTCGAGATACTCCCGCACATCAATGAGGGGGTGTACGTCCATTTCCACGACATCCACTATCCGTTCGAATATCCCGAGCATTGGGTGTATCAGGGCCGCTGGTGGACGGAGACCTATCTCCTTCGGGCGTTTCTCGAATTCAACAGCGACTTCGAAATCGTCTACACGAATACATTCATGCAGAGGTTCCACCGCGAATTCTTCGAGGAGCGCATGCCATTGTGCCTGAAGAACCAGGGGGCCAGTATCTGGCTTCGGCGCAAGAAAAAGTCGGCTGAAGAGTAGACTTGTCCGCACGTGCTTGTTCAGGGGCTGGCATGAAAATCCTTATTTGCAGCATCATGCCTCAAGGCGCCTATTCAGGTGGGCGCTACCATGCATGGATGATGGCACAGGCGTTTGCTGCGCTTGGTCATCAGGTCACGTTTTGGACGAACAATACGCCGATCTTCATTGACGACTTCGAAGATTTCGACTTCGGAGATCGGTTTGTGTTGCGACTGACGCGGGATTTTTCAGACACGCCCGATGGGCCATGGGATTTTGTCTGGATTATTCCGCACAAGCATCCGCCAGTGAAAGTGTTCCGGCGGGCGCTGGACATTTCCGTTGCAAACAAGGCGAAGCTCGGAATGCTGAGTTTCGAGACCCCGAACTGGATTGCGAAGACGGCAGAGCACGGCACAAACCAGAAGCCGTGGGACGCATGGAAGGCTATTGGGCCGCATTTGGATGTGGTTCTCGCGTCGACACTGGAAGGTGAGACGCATGCGGAAGAGTATTTTGCAGGTACAGGCGCCCGCTTTCACCACATCAACCCACCCATCAATGACCTGGCCGCTGCAGAAGCCAAATCCCTTGCGGTAAAGTCCGACGATCGCCGATCTGTCATCTGTATCACGCGTTTTGGCGGCGCTTTCGGATACAAGGGTGGCATGGAATTGCTCGATCATGCCGGACCCGCCCTGTCGGGATGTCGGCTGACATTTATTGTCGGCACAGCGACGATGGATGAATCCGTTGCTTCTGCTTACCATGCATGGGGCGAAGAGCACGATGTGGAGGTCCGCTTCCAGCATCGTGTGACTGATGTCGAGAAGTTCAAACTGCTATACGAAGCAGATTTGATGCTCTTTCTGTCGAGGTTCGAGGGGTTCGGGTATCCACCGGTCGAGGCGCTCTATTGTGGCGTGCCGTGTGTCGTGTACGATCTTCCTGTGTTGAGAGAGGTCAGCGGGGACAAGCTGATTTATGCGTCAATGGACGAGCCAGAAGAACTTGCGCCCATTATCTCCGATGTGCTCGACAATCTGCCTGCGCGTCAGTCCGAAATCCGGCAGCATGATTATTCCAGCTTGGGCTTTGATGCTTATGTCCGCCTGATCGACGATCTACTCGGACGCGAGGCCGAGTATGCACCCAAGGCGAACGTGACCTCCGAAGACGAGTTGCAGGCAACACGCAAAACGCTCGTCGCTATCGACCAAGCGACCAGGAAACCAGTCGCGCGCCGCGGTACGCCGTCGCTGAAGCACAGGGTCAAGCAGAACTTCGTCCGCTTGCTTGCTGGAACATTTCGCCGTGTGCCTGTCCTGAGGAAACTGTTCGGTCAGGCAATTTTGTCTCATCACAATCTTTCTCTTCTTCTGGAAGACCGGGCGATGGCGAAGCTGATGTTCGAGAACAGGAAAGCGCTTACGCTGGCCATTCGGCGTAATCCAGGATTCCTCAAGCATCTCATGCTCTCACCGCAAGCGCAGGAACTGCTACCGGAAGTGTTGGCCCGCCTTCGGGAGAAAGAGGCAATTTCCGTCTCTCAGATTGCTGCGGTAGTTCAAGAGACGAAGAATAGTTGAGTATGTTCACGGTATTGTTCAATGAGCGCTGATGGTGTGCCCAGCCACGACGACCGTCTGCAGGGTGCAGGGGATCGTGCCTTCAGGGTACTTGTCCTGTTCTTGACATTCGACCCCGAGAAAACCAAAGGCGTGCGTGCGGTTCTAGGAGATTTCTTCAAGGCGCGAGAAGGCATAGAGTTCACGGTTGTTGAGATCGACAATGCGAACGAACAACGCGAGTGGCAATCAGCATCGACTGAGGGCTGGCCATGCCGCGCCTTTGCGGTCGGCGGCGATAATACAGCTCATGAGTTTACCGGCTGGGATCGCGGCTGGCGCGAAGTTCGGGCGAGGCTGCCGGAAACGTTCGACGTCGTATTGATGGTCAATGATGCCCTGGCCAATTCGAAGCCGCTGGAGGCGCTGGAAGCGATCGACGCCGACATTATCCGCCAACTGCCAGCACAGAAAACCGTGTTGGGATGGGTAGATACATTCTCTCGAGTCAATCCGGATCCGCTCGATACGCTGGCCCAGCCAATGCGTATCGGCGGGCAGGCCTGTCGGAAATGGTTGTGCACGACCTTCTTCATGGTGCCCAGATCCGTATTCGAGAAGCTTTACCCTGTGACCAGTTTCTCGACGGCAAACGAAGTATTCACGCGCTATTGTCCTGAAAAGCCGTTTCGGGAGAGCGCTCCGCTTTCGCAGAACTATCAGGAGTTTCTCTACACGCACCAGACCAAGGTCTGGCGACGAGGAGACAAACGGGGCTATGTCCTGAGCGAAACAACCTTTCCGCTCTTCAAGAACAAGGTGCGCAACATACTCAATGAGCATGCATTGAGCATCAAGCTATGGAAACTGGGCGTGGGCCATGTGAACTTGGCCATATTCGACCGGCCGTCGCGTGGGCTGGGAATCAAGCATGATCAAGTCAAGGGATCGGCAGGAACGCGACTCAGAAAGTTGCGTCTGTTGTCATGGCGCCAATTCTTTCATGAAGTAATCCCGCCACTACTGAAGCGGCGCGGCTTGCGCTCGTCATAAAGGGCTCACTGCGCCATGCTGTTCAATTCTGTCCCGTTTCTCGCCTATTTTCTGCCGGTCGTGCTGGTTGTTGCTTTGCTGCTCGGACGTGCCGGACAGAAGGATGCCGTCAAGGTTTGGCTGCTGCTGTCTTCCGCGTTTTTCTACGGGTATTGGGAGTGGCGGTACCTGTTCCTGTTGTTTGGAACAATCATCGTCAATTATTTCGTGGGCAGGGCGTTTTCCGCGCATGATCGTCCGTCTGGACAGCGGCGCTTTTTGCTTATCTGCAGCGTGACGTTCAATCTCGGCCTGTTGTTTGTCTTCAAATATTTCAATTTCTTTATTGGTAATATCGAGTTCTTGTTCGGTTTCGATATCGAGGTATTCAAGGTCATCCTGCCGCTGGGAATTTCGTTCTTCACATTCCAGCAAATCGCGTTCCTGGTAGATGCCTACAAACGCAAGCTCGATGAAGAATACAGCTTTGTAGACTATGCCCTGTTCATATCATTCTTTCCGCAGTTGATTGCGGGCCCGATCGTTCATCACAAGGATCTGGTGCCCCAGTTCAAGACCAGGCTGTTTGCACGCCCCACCGCCGCCATGTTCGCAAGCGGGCTCGCAATTATCATCATCGGCCTGTTCAAGAAGGCCGTCCTGGCAGATGGCATTTCACCTGCGGTGAACCAGCTGTTCGGTGAAGCTGCTGCGGGTGCGCAACTAACTTTGATCGAGGCGTGGTTGGCAACGCTTGGATTTGCCGGACAGATATATTTTGATTTTTCCGGCTATTCGGACATCGCCATTGGGCTTGCCTTGCTGGTAGGCTTGAAGATGCCTGAGAACTTTGCAGCCCCTTATCGCGCATCCAGTATTATCGATTTCTGGCGCCGGTGGCACATCACTCTGTCTGACTTCCTGCGCGACTATCTGTACATCCCTCTCGGCGGTAATCGCCGCGGCAATGTCCGGCGTTATATCAACCTGATGACAACCATGCTGCTTGGCGGTCTCTGGCATGGCGCGGCATGGACTTTCGTGATCTGGGGAGGGCTGCACGGAGCATATCTGACGGTGAACCATCTGTTCAACTCGGTGATCAAGGGGAGCGGGCTTGAGGCCGCCGTTGGAAGCCTGCCGGGCAGGGTGTTTGGCTGGGCTGTCACGTTCTTTGCGGTCTGTGTGGCATGGATATATTTCCGCGCAGAAAACCTGGAAGCGGCAAACAATGTTCTGGCCGGTTTCCTCGGCATGAATGGATTCCATATGCCGCCTCATCTCAATGCGCTGCTGGGGCTCCCCGTGAAGTATGCGTCCTTGACCCCTGCCGGTTCGACCCTCTTCTCCGATCCGGCCCAATGGACCAGCCTGGTGCAGGCATTCTGTTTCTCTCTGCTCGGACTTGCGGTTGCATTCGCGCAGACGAAGGAACGGGGCGGTCAGCGCGCACGCCTCGTGGGAGTTGCGCTGGTAATCGGCTTCGTCATTCAGGCGGTGTTCTTCGGAACAGCGTCTGAAGAATTCATCTACTTCCAGTTTTAGGGAGGCGCGTAAATGAAACCTATCCTGAGTGTTATTGCCGCCAGCCTTCTGGGACTTGTGCTGTATTCTGGCCTGTTCGGTGTGGTTATCGACAAGCCATTGTCGGTCGGGATTTTCGACCGCGTATATTCACAGAAGAGAGCTTACGGCCAAGCGCTGGACAAGCCGAAAATTGTCCTCGCTGCCGGGAGTAGCGGATTTTACAGCGACCGCTGCGAGACGATTGCCGAGGAATCCGGAATACCATGTGTGAATCTGTCCATTGCGCTGGCATTGGGGCGCGAGACAATTCTTCAGCAAGTAAAGCAAGTTGCAGAACCTGGCGATATCGTTCTGCTGCCGTGGGAGTACCGGCTCTACTTCCTGAATGCCGAGGATATGCGGGCTCGCATTTCATATCCCTACATTGTGCGTCATGAGAAAAGCTTTCTGAAGGGGCTGGGTGTCAGGCGTTCATTGGACGCGCTATTCTATTTCGACCTCGATTATTTGTTCGCGGCCCTGCTGGAAACTGAGAACTATGTCGGTGGCAAACGCCATGGATTCGACAAGGAAGGACGTATGACTTTGCAGGGGGACTATCGCGGACACACTGCGGAGGTCGCTGCCAAATACCGCGAGAAAGTCGAAACGGCCGGATCTTCTGCAGCGGAAACGCGAAGGATTGCAGAGATGGTCGAACCTCCTGCCGGCTTGATGGAATTCATCAAGTGGGCCAACGCCAATGACATTACCGTATATGGTTTGCTCAGCCCTTCCGTTGACTCGGGCGAGCTGTCTCCGGAGGCGCTCGACAAGATGCGTGCTTGGTTTGGGATGGCAGAAAAGGGGGGCTTCCTGGAGTTTAAGGGCAACTTACAATATCCGTACACATGCTTTTTTGATTCCCGTGAGCATTTGCAGGAGGAGTGCCAGATTCAGCACAGTCGCGTGATCGGAAAAGGACTGGCTGAACAAGTGCGGTTCAACTCCCAACCCGAGGACTAAACTCTGCCAATCCGACCGTAACCGCACGGAGCTATAGATGTCTGAAAAGCATCAAAGGAGCTCCCCATGGACGAGTCTGCACGTCTTGGTCTGCCATACCTGATACCCAATCAGGCCCAGAAACATGTCACCGTAAACGAGGCGTTCCGCAAGCTGGACCAGATGGTTCAGCTGTGCGTGCAATCGAAAGCAATTTCGATCCAGCCCGAGGCGCCTTCGGACGGCGAGGCCTACATCATTCCTGCCAGCGCGACGGGCGAGAACTGGTCCGGCTATGCCGTGAATACAATCGCCACATTCCAGGATGGTGCATGGGCCGTATTCCCGGCACTGGCGGGTATGCGGGCTTACATTCTGGATGAAGCGATGATGCACGTTTTCAATGGCGCTGACTGGGTGGCTATGGCGGGCGCCGCGCCATCGGAAGAGAGCCCGGTATTGGGGATCAACACGATAGCCGACCTTTCCAATCGCCTGTCTGTGAAATCTGACTCTGTCCTGTTGCAGCATGATGACGTCACACCCGGTAACGGGGATTGTCGCTTAAACGTCAACAAGAGTGCCCCGGCCGCGACTGCCTCTCTTCTCATGCAATCGGGCGCATCAGGGCGCGCGGAGATTGGTCTGACGGGTGATGACGATTTCCACATAAAGGTCAGCAATGATGGAAGCGTGTGGCGGGATGCAATTTCGGTCGACAAGGATACCGGCTTCGTCGGTATCGGGACGGATGCGCCAGCGACACCTTTCCATGTCAATGCGGGCTTGGCGAATGTTGCCTTCAAGCTCGAGGGAACCGATCCGACCATTGTGTTTCAGATGCAGGATGACACGACCACTTCAACTGGCAATGGTCCGATCCTGTTCGCACGCACTGGCGACAACACGCAGTTCTACACGGCGGGCTCTGCGCGCATGACCATCGATGCGGATGGCCAGGTCGGGATAGGGACATCAAGTCCCTCTGCGCGGTTGAATGTTCTTGCCGGCGGCATCGTGGCCGGGTCGCCAACCGGCGGTGACAAGGGCGCCGGCACGATCAACGCCGAGGCTCTATATGATGATAACGCATTGTTGAGCTGTTATGTGCTGGATCAGGCGATCGACGGACGTGTGGATATCGACAAGTGGGATGCGCGCACGCCAGACCGGCATGTTCCCCCGGCAGCGACAATTGCCCGCCATCACGAGCCAGCGCGCCGGTTTGTGGCGCGTATCGGCGGTTCACATGACCCGCTCACACTGGACGGTTACGCCCGGCACTGGAAAGACAAACGCCATCTGACCTCGATGCCGAACGAGGCAACCCATGATCCCGTCAACGGACCGCTCACAATGGGTGAGTGGATTCAGAGACTGGTGGAAACCGCCGAAATCCACGCCGTACTGATCGACACCCTCCATCAGATGCTGAAAGCGTCAGAAAAGACGCCGAAGCCGGAGCGTCCGGGCTAGGTCAGTTCCTTGACGGTCATGTTGAGTTGGTCGGCGAGGTTTGGTGCCTGATGCAGATCATGCTCGTAAATCATGTCTATCAGGGACATGACTTCAAGGGCTTGATCAGAGGACCCGAATTTAACCGGGGCACCGTTCTGGACGCTGTCAAAGAAGAGCTCGATCTCCCGTGCCCATGACTGGTCGATGTGGAAGGTCAGGCGTTCTTCGTCTTCCCATGTTGCCGCTGGCGCCGTTGTGCGGTTCTGAGCGATGGTAAGGATCTCGTCGCCATAGGTCCCTGACGACGTCTTCAAACCGTTCAGCACCATATAGCCGCGCTCCATGAAGACTTCGAGCGAGAACAGGTGTCTCCATTGCGTCATGGTGGAGTGGACCGACGCAGTGACGCCCGTTTGCGTGTTGCGCATGATCGCAAAGACATTGTCTTCGATGCCGGGGGTTTTCCAGTACATGTTGGAGACCATGGCGTGAACTTCGTCGAACGGCTTGCCGGTCAGGTAGAGCAGGAGGTCGAGCATGTGGATGCCCTGATCCAGCAGAATGCCGCCGCCAGCCAGTTCCTTCTTGGCCCGCCATGTGTTCAGATAGTCACCATCCACACTTTTGCCGTAGCGGCTACGCATCCAGAGAATGGAGCCGAACTTGCGGGAGTCCACGATGCTCTTCATCTTGTCGATTGCACCGTGCTGACGGTGATTGAAACCGTACATCAGCACTTTGCCGCTGGCGCGTTCGACTTCCTGAATATCGCGCACATCCTGAGCGCTGAAAGCGGGGGGCTTTTCGCAGAAGACGTGCTTGCCAGCCTTCAGTGCCATGATCGTTTTTGGCTTGTTGAAATAGTTGGGCAGGCAAAGAAAGACAATGTCGATGTCCGGGTCTTCGATGATCTCGTCAATGGAATTGGCGACCGGGTATTTGCAGTCATCGGGGATGTTGACGTCGAAGACGGATTTGATCTGGGCGAAGCCGTGCGTTTCGATCGCATCGGCACGAATTTGTCCCATTTTGCCGAATCCGCAAATTCCAACATTCATTGACATTTCTTCACTCCTAAAACTCTACGCTGGGCGTCGCTAACGGCCATTGGCCGAGACTTCCAGCGGTGACCATATATCGTCGTTTGCGACGGTGAAATTTCCGCCAGAGGCCCGCACCAATGCGAGGCCGCCGGCGACATCCCACCACCTGATTCCTGTTTCTTTGTATCCGTCCAGTTTCCCCTGAGCGACCCATGAGAGGGACAGGGCGGCCGAGCCGATCATCCGTACCTTGCCCCAGGCGTTCAGTGACTCGGCATTCTTTGCCGCGGCTTCGGCATTGGAGCGTGTGGCGGCGGGGATACCTGTTGAGAGGGACGACGGGCCGCCAAGGGCCGCGCGGTCAATGCGTTCGCCGTTGCGATACAGCCCGGCTGTCTCATTCGTGTGGACAAGTTCGTCCCGGACAAAATCATATACCGCGCCCGCTAGCGGCGTCATTCCCTGACAAAGCGCAATGGAAACAGCGCACAAGGGGATTCCGCGCATGAAATTGTAGCTTCCATCCAAGGGATCGATTACCCAATAGGGGTCATCCGGGCTCGCTGGCTCTCGGAGCCATCCACCCTCTTCAGACATGACGCCCCACGGACTATCGGAAAGCAGTCCGGCGGCCACCATTTCTTCTGAATGGCGATCTTCGGCAAGTTTCACATCTCGCGCCAGCGCGGTGTCTATTGCGGCGTCTGCGAATCGTGAGCGGAGGAAGTCGCCGCTTGCCTTGGCGCTCGCCAGCAAGAGTTCGTAATTGATCACGATGGACATAGCTGGATTATCTACTCGCGTATCAATTCGGTACGGAATTCGAAGCCGTGAGGTGTTCCCTGACCTGAGGGGCTTTTGATAGGGTAGTTGCTCCCCTAGAACAAGGCGTAATGCAGGAGCAAACGGCATGACTCATTCAGGCATTCTGATTTCATGAAGCACTTCGAAAATCTTTCCGACGCACTGGTTTCAGCAGCCCGAACGGGCGCCATCTGCTCCCTCCCAACAGACCAACAGCCGGCCGATTACGAGTCCGCCGAAGGCGTGCAGGACTCCTATCTGAGGGCGTTGGGACTGAAAGGCGGCCATTGGAAGCTGGGCGCAAGCAATCAGGGGTCGCGTGACGGTCTTGGGCTGGCACGGCCTTTCTCGGGACTGATCCCCTCGACGAACATGATCTCGTCGGGTGACACTCGGCCCATGACCGACTTCAGGCAGCCGGGCGCGGAATGTGAACTGGCGGTCGTCCTGGGGGCTGACCTGCCGCTGAAGCCCGGTGGATATACGCGCGCTGAGGTGCTGGATGCGGTGGCGCGGACCATTGCCGCGATCGAAGTTCCCGAAACCCGCTTCTCTGCGCTGGCAATCCATGGCGGCCTGGCGCTGGTCGCGGACAATGGTGCAGCAGGTTATGCGGTTGCCGGAGAGGGCGTAGAGGGCGCCGATAGTCTCGATGATCTTGATCGCATGGGTCGGCTGATTGTGGACGGTGTCGTGAAGGAGGAGGGTGATGTCAGGCAGCTGGTTGCGTTGCCGTCTGAATTGCTCACCGATCATGTGAATCGCATGGCAGCGAGAGGATGGGAACATCGGCGCGGCGACGTAATCCTGCTTGGGGCGCTGGCCCCGCGTGTGGGCCTTGATGGGCCTGCCAGAATTGTGGCAAGTGTCGACGGTCTTGGGGAGGCCGAGTTGCATTTCGCAGCCGGTTCGTAAGCGGGATACGCATCTCGGGACAGGAGAAAATTTCAATGAACAACACTGCCTCCGTCGCCGTGCTATCGCGTTCCTTTTCCGCGCATGAAAAGCTGACCGCTGAACTCAATCGCCGCTACAGCGACGTCACTTTGAACGACACCGGGCGCACCTTGGCGGGTGATGAACTCGTCGCCTTTCTGCAGGGCAAGTCCCACGTCGTAGTCGCGCTCGAGAAGATCACCGATGACATCCTTGCGCGGCTGCCTGATTTGAAAGTCATCGGCAAATATGGCGTAGGCCTGAACAATGTGGACCTGCATGCGTGTGAAGCCCGCGGAGTCCACGTTGGCTGGACAGGCGGCGTGAATCGCCGGTCTGTCGCGGAGCTTGTGATTGCACTCAGTATCGCCAGCCTGCGCCATGTGGTGAGGTCACATATGGAAATCGTGGGTGGTGAATTTCGTCAGATCAAGGGTCGTCAGTTGCAAGGCCGCAAAGTGGGCCTGCTGGGGTGCGGACATGTTGGTAAGGAAGTGGCGCGGCTCATGCTGGCGCTTGGCTGCGAAGTCCAGGCGCATGATATTCGCGACCTGTCGGAATTCTGTGAGGAAACTGGCGTGAAAAGCGTTTCACTGGATGAACTGGTCGAGACCAGTGAAGTCCTTTCGCTGCACGTGCCGTTCACACCTGCCACGTCGATGATCATCAATGCCGATCGCCTGGCTCGCATGCGGACTGATGCGGTACTGGTCAATACGGCGCGTGGCGGATTGGTGGACGAGGCAGCGCTGAAGCGCGCGTTGCACAATGAGAACATTGCGGCGGCTGCGTTTGACGTGTTTGAACCGGAACCCCCGACGGACATGGATCTGCTGCGACTGCCGAACTTCATCGCTACAGGCCATATTGGCGGTAGCGCTGAAGAAGCCATTTTCATGATGGGCATGGCTGCGATTGAAGGGCTAGAAAACGCCCAACCTGCATTGAGCCATATTCCAGACTATTTGCGCTAAACCGAAAGGCTTGTTGCCGCATGACCAATATCGCGATGATCCCCGCCCGCATGGGCAGCCAGCGTCTGCAAAAGAAGAACCTGGCGCCGTTGAAAGGCGTTCCGTTGATCGTGCACGCGATCCGGAAATGCCGCGAGGCGGGTGTCTTCGACCGCATCATCGTGAATTCCGAACATCCGGACTTCGGGCCGATTGCGCAAGCCGAGGGTGTTGAGTTCCATCAGCGCCCGGAGGAGCTTGGATCCAACAACGCAACGAGTGAAGACTTCGTGACAGAGTTCCTGAAGGCCAATCCCTGTGATCGCGTGTTCCAAGTACACTCGATTGCGCCATTGCTGACAACCGCTGAGGTGCGCGACTTTGTAAGTGCAATGATTGAAACCGATGTCGACGTGCTGCTCAGCGTGGTCGATGATCAGCTGGAATGCCTCTACCATGATGAGCCTGTGAACTTCACGTTTTCCGAGAAGACGAACTCGCAGGATCTCGATCCTGTTCGGAAGGTTTCCTGGTCTATCACAGGGTGGCGCTCTGCGACATTCCTCGCCGCAAAAGAGTCCGGCGGCTGCGCAACATATGCGGGCCGACGAGGCGTGTTTCCCGTCAACAAGATGGCAGGTCATGTCATCAAGACTGAGGAAGATCTGCGGATTGCAGAAGCCTTGTATGACTTCGTCCATCAAGGCGGTTCGGTTGAGGGTGACTGACGGAGTCTGTCGCCTGTTCTAGTGTGCTTCTCGGGCGATCAGGGGTTGATCCGCGTCAGAAGGCAGGGGCCGGACATGAGGCAGTCTCTGGTTCATGCGTAGTGGATTCCACGTCATCGTGCGGAGAAGGTCCATCATCGAACGCTTTCTCTTCCGAACACGCCAGCGTGGGTCTGACAGGATCGCCGGTAGATCTCGCACGCCGTGCCAGGTTCCACGTAGTGTGGGTTTGAAACATCCGATCATGGCACTCCGGAAAATGAGATACACCGACAGAACGAGATGAACCGGAGCAGTTAGGACCAGCAAAGGAGTCGGCATATTCTTCGCATAGGTCCAGATGCGGTTGCGTGTTCCGTGATAGGATGAAAAGGCGCTGTGGCGACCAGAAATGGCACTGCCCGCATGGTGCACAACCGCATCCTTGAGGAAGACGCATGGCTCCCCTTCAAGCTGCAGGCGGAAGCCGATGTCGACATCTTCGCAATAACAGAAAAAGCGTTCGTCAAAGCCGCCGATACGCAGGAAAAGTTCCCGGTCATACATTGCCGCAGCGCCGCATGGACTGAAGCAGAAGCCCGTATCGGGTAGCTTGGAAGCCGGATGGCCGAAGCCACCCCGCCAAGGAATGCCGAAGATCAAATACGCATCGCCCGCGCCGTCCAGCATATCCGGGTCGTCGAGGCAGTATTGGGTCGAGGCGAACACATGGCAGCCCGCATAGCGCCGGGAGGCGGCTTGAAGCTTCTCCAGCCAGTTGGCGGACGCTGTGGCGTCCGGATTGAGCAATACGAGCCATTGCCCGCGCGCCAGATTTGCCGCCTGGTTGTTGGCCACCGCAAAACCGACATTGTCCGAATTCTTTATGAGCCTGGCTTGTGCGATACCAGAGAGATCCAACGTATCTGGCGATCCGTCGGTCGATGCATTGTCGATGACAATCAGCTCAAAGTCCTGAAGCGTCTGGGTCTTCAGCGAATCGACGGCGGCCTGCAAATACGCGCCCCCATTATAGTTCACAATGATCACAGAGAAGCTGATCGCTGAAGACTTGAAGGGCTTCGGCGCGGCGCTTGCGGGGGAAATTGATTCTGTCATACCGATTACAATTGTACGCCCCACTTCATTCCCGAAACCTTACTGGCATGTTCCCTTAACGCCGTCGACCCGAGTGCTGGAAGCCGCTCAAGAGAGGGGTATATAGTTTCATATGGAACTATATATTGATTTGCTGTACAGTCCGACCATGACAACTTCACCTGCCAAGAATCGTTACCATGACGCTCCGCGCGCCGCTGATTTCACGATCGATCAGGCGTGGGATACCTACAGCGCGGCAGAGCACGACCGCTGGGATCGGTTGTTCCTGCGTCAGCGAGAGATTGCAAAAGGCCGGGCCTCGGAAGTGGCCCTGAAAGCAATGGCAGAGCTTGAACTGTCCGCGTCAGGTATTCCGAACATGGCTGAACTGTCGGACAAGCTGGAAAAGATCACGGGATGGCGCGTTGTGCCTGTGGCGGAATTGGTGCCGGATGAGATTTTCTTTGACCATCTCGCCAATCGCCGGTTTCCGGCCGGGGCCTTTATCCGACCCGAGGCGGAGTTCGACTACCTCCAGGAGCCGGATATTTTTCACGATATTTTCGGTCATGTGCCGATGCTGGCTGACCCAGTATTCGCTGATTTCATGGAAGCCTATGGCAAAGGCGGACAGCGGGCCATGCAACTCGGCCAGTTGCACAATCTTGCGCGGCTCTACTGGTACACGGTCGAGTTCGGCCTGATCCGCGAAGCGGGCGGTCTGCGCATCTATGGCGCCGGTATTCTCTCAAGCCCCAACGAGACCGTGTTTGCGCTGGAGGATGACAGCCCCAACCGGGTCGCCTTCGACCTGCAGCGTATCATGCGCACCAAATACATCATCGACGACTTTCAGCAGACCTATTTCGTGATCGACAGCTTCGATGCCTTGCTCGATGCCTGCTACCAGGATTTCGGCGGCGTCTATGATGAGGTGAAAAGCAAGCCCGACATCGAGGCCCATGAAACCCTGCCAGGCGATGCGCTGATCCATCGTGGATCGCTCGACTATTTTCGCCAGAAGGCGCAGGTCTAGCCGACGCTGAGCGCCAGAATGCGGCTGATCTGGGCATAAGGCAGGCCGCTCTCGGCATGCCAGTGATTGAAGGCTACCTGCACTTTCTTCATCGCGGATTTGGATTTGGCCTCTGGCTTATCCAGCACCTCCTCCCGTACCAGGGCGCGGCAGACATCCCCAGACGTGATCCAGGCATCCCAGCCCGAGAAGCGCAGGAAATACTGCCCCGTCGCTCCGCCAAGGCGTGAGCCGTTTGTGTTCAGGTAGCTGAGAAGCCCGGCCTGGTCGTCAACGGGCCAGGCAGAGAGGAACGCGCCGAAGCTGCCATGCGCTTTGGCGGTGTCCGCCACGAATTTCGCATTCTCAAGCGTCGCCTTGATCTTCTGGCCATTGCGCACGATACGCGTGTCCGACACGAGCTGCCCCAGCATCTCGTCGCCAAAGAAGGCGAGCCTGTTTGGATCGAAGCCCTCGAAGGCCAGTTCAAACCCGTCCCATTTCACATCAATGACTTTCCAGTTGAAGCCGGCATTGAACACGCAGCGCGTCATCGTGGCGAGATACCGGTCGTCGGGTATTTTCTTCAGGGATTTTGCCTGATGGGCATTCTGCGACATCTCAAGAACAGCGGCGCGATCTCCATGATGCTGCGCGGCGAAATCCACGATGCGGTCAAAAGGGTTCATCTGTCAGGCCTCCCATGAGCAGTCTGTCACAAGGCCCGGAAATGTCTAAGAGTCTTGACCCCATAGGGAAAAGCAGGGATCGCTGGGGGATGCATTATGTCCCCCGAATTCTCGTCACCGGCGGTGCCGGCTTTATCGGCTCCTTCCTGTGCGAGCGCCTGCTGGATACCGGGGCTGAAGTGCTCTGCGTGGACAACTTCTTCACCGGTCGGCGCACCAACGTAGCGCATCTGCTCGACAATCCCCGTTTCGAAGTGATGCGCCATGACGTGACCGTGCCGCTCTTTGTCGAAGTGGACCAGATCTACAACATGGCCTGCCCGGCGAGTCCGGTGCATTACCAGTTCGATCCGGTTCAGACGACCAAGACCAGCGTGCATGGCGCGATCAACATGCTGGGCCTGGCCAAACGGACGCGGGCCAAAATTCTTCAAGCCTCGACGTCCGAAGTGTATGGCGATCCGGAGATCCACCCCCAGACGGAAGACTATTGGGGCAATGTGAACCCGCTGGGGCCGCGTGCCTGTTATGACGAAGGCAAACGCTGTGCGGAGACGCTGTTCTTCGATTATTATCGACAGCACAAGGTCCAGATCAAAGTCGCGCGTATCTTCAACACGTATGGACCGCGCATGCATCCGAATGACGGGCGTGTGGTTTCCAACTTCATCGTTCAGGCGCTGAAGGGCGAAGACATCACGCTTTACGGCGATGGCGAACAAACCCGCAGCTTCTGCTATGTTTCGGATCTGGTTGAAGGCCTGATCCGACTGATGAATACGAGCGACGACGTGACCGGTCCGATCAATCTCGGCAATCCCGGCGAGTTCACGATCCGCCAACTCGCCGAGAAAATTATCGAGATGACCGGTGCGCGATCCAAGCTGGTGCACAAGCCACTTCCGCAAGATGACCCCCGTCAGCGCCAGCCGGACATCACCCGTGCGCGCGATACGCTCGACTGGGAACCGACGATTGCGCTGGAGGAAGGCTTGAAGCCGACGATTGCGTATTTTGACGAAGAAGTCCGGGCGATGCTGGGCTGATCCCGCATTTGCGGGCGCTTTGAGAATTTCCAGCTTCAATCTGCTCCGCCGAAGCAGGTTGTGCGCAAAGGCGCTCTCACAGGAAAATGGTGGGCCCGGCAGGATTTGAACCCGCGACCAAACCGTTATGAGCGGTCCGCTCTAACCAACTGAGCTACAGGCCCCAGCGGCCCGTTTTAGCGTGCTTCTTTGGCAAGGCAATGTGCTGTCTGCCACGCTCTTGCGAATTACGTGCGTAAATGTGGCAGATCGTTTGCATGATCATTGGACACGACCTACACGATGGAGTTGGGGACAAGTCAGGGATGTCAAAATTCATGCAAGGCAACTCAAAGCGGATTCTCGTGCCGGGGGGGGCTGGATATATCGGCTCGCACACATGTGTCGAGTTGCTGAACCGAGGATATACGCCGGTAATTGTAGACAATTTCGTCAATTCCAGCATGGCCGCCATCGATCGGATTTGTCAGATTACGGGCGCAAATGATGTGCCGGTCATCGAAGCAGACATTCGCGACACCGACGCCATGATATATGCTCTGCGCGAGCACGAATGCGAGGCCGTGATTCACTTCGCCGGCCTGAAGGCCGTTGGGGAATCGACTGCCAACCCGCTCGATTATTACAGCAATAATGTTCAGGGCTCACTCAGCCTGCTCGACGCCATGAAACAGACGGGTGTCGGACATATCGTGTTTTCGTCGTCTGCTACTGTCTACGGCACACCGGTTTCGCTGCCCTATACTGAAGACCATCCGCTGGCGCCCACCAATCCCTATGGCATGACCAAATATGCGGTTGAGCTGATGCTGAATGACCTCGTCGCATCGGGCGCAGGTATCAATGCGGGCATCCTGCGCTACTTTAATCCTATTGGTGCGCATCCTACCGGTCTGATCGGCGAGGATCCGAACGGGGTGCCGAACAATCTGATGCCGTTCGTTGCCCAGGTGGCGGTGGGGCGTCGCCCCCATCTCAACGTGTTCGGCAATGACTACGATACGCCGGACGGCACGGGTGTGCGCGACTATATCCACGTCGTCGACCTCGCCGAAGCGCACATCGTTGCGCTTGAGAAACTGCTGGAAAGTCCGGACAGTTTCACAGTCAATCTCGGGTCCGGGAACGGCTATTCGGTCCTGGATGTGGTGAAAGCGTTTGAACAGGCAAGCGGTCGGGAGATCCCGCTCAATTTCGCCGAACGCCGTGCTGGCGATTTACCTGCCTATTGGGCTGATCCCTCCTATGCGATGGAACTTCTTGGCTGGAAGACTCGTTTGACGTTGGAAGACATGTGCCGAGATCAATGGGCCTGGCAAAGCGGCAATCCGGAAGGGTATCCGCAACGCGAAGTCGGAGCCGCCTGACGCGAGTTTGACACAATGCGCTGGTAGCCATCGGTCTCGATCAATAAACCGAGGAGACAACATGCGCACTTTCCGGAATCTGTTCATCGCATCCAGCGCCATCGCCCTGGCAGGAACCCTGTCTGCCTGTGCGCAGATGCCGTCCCAATCGGTTCCAACCGGGACGAGCCAGATGACCTACCACCCCAATTCGATCCAGCCCGAAACCACGTTGGATATTTCCGCGACCGCCAATGTGAAGCGCGCGCCGGACATTGCCTACATCACGGCCGGTGTAAACGAGGAAGCCAAGACCGCAGTTGCTGCAATGGCGGCGCAGGCTGAGGCGATGACCAGCATGATGAACGCGCTGAAGTCCGCAGGCGTCGCCGACAAGGACATGCAGACGTCGAACATCTCTCTCAATCCGGTTTACGACTATGTCGAGGAAACCGATGCCAATGGGCGTCGCAACGGCAAACAGGTTCTGCGTGGTTATTCGGCGTCAAACCAGCTGACCGTCAAAGTGACCAATCTGGATGGTTTGGGTGAAACGCTTGATAGCCTCGTTGTCGCAGGCGGTAACACGTTCTCGGGCCTGAATTTCGCGCTTGAAGATGCCAGTGATGCGCGTGACGAAGCGCGGCGCAAGGCCGTTGCGGACGCAACTGCGCGCGCTGAACTCTACGCTGAAGCTGTCGGCATGCGCGTGTCGCGCATCGTCAACATCTCCGAAAGTGGCGGGAATGAACCTTCGCCTGCACCGATGGGCAGGATGATGGCGATGCACGAATCTGCCGATATGGCATCCACGCCGATTTCAGGCGGTGAAATTGGCTATTCGGCCCAAGTAAATATCCGGTTCGAACTGATCAATTAGGCCAATCAGACATAGCCTTCGGCGAGAAGGTCTTTCATGTCGACAATCCCGACCGGGCGTCCATCTTGCACAACGAATGCGTTGGAGATGCGATGCTCGGTCAATCTCTTGATGACTGCGGACATGCGCTCGTCGAGTGAAATCGTGCGGGGCGATGGCGTCATGATCGCGGCGGCATTCCCGGTCAGCTTTCCTGCCAGCATGGCACGTCGCAAGTCTCCGTCGGTGACCATTCCCGCAATCACGCCAGTCGCATCCAGTACGGCCACGCATCCCTTGCGGCCTTCCGAGATGGCCAGAATGACGTCTTCGACAGCCGCGGTTTCGCCGACCGATGGTATATCGTCTGTGCGACTCGCCACATAGTCGCCGGCAGTCTGGAGGGAGCGGCCAAGTTTCCCCCCCGGATGACGGAATCCGAACTCTTCCCGTGAAAAGCCTCGTCGCGCCATCAGGACTATGGTCAACGCATCACCAAGTGCGAGCGCCATGGTCGTTGAGGATGTTGGCGCGAGCCCGTTGGGGCAGGCTTCCGCAACGGTTGGCAGCGTCAGCAATACATCCGACCCCCGACCAAGCGTCGACTCTGCCGCGCGTGACATGCCGATCAGGGGTACCGAATTGGTGCGGCAATAGCGGATCAGATCGACCAGTTCGCGGCTCTCGCCCGAATAGGATATCGCGATCACGACTGAGCCTGGAACGATCATTCCCAGGTCACCATGACTGGCTTCGGTCGGATGGAGGAAGAATGAGGGCGTGCCCGTCGATGCGAGACTGGCCGCGATCTTCTGGCCGATATGTCCCGACTTGCCCACGCCGGCGACAATGATGTGCCGATCCGTGGCCATGATGAGGTCAGCGGCCTTTTCGATGGCCGTGTCCAGACCGGCTTCCAGTTGCTCAAGGGCTTCGCGTTCAATGCGAATTACATTGCGCGCAATATCGATGTCGCTTTCACGGGTCACGTCTGTTCGCTCCTGATGGCTGGAAAGCCTTCTGGGTCAGCCCGCCTGGGCTTGCAAGGGCTGCGTTTCAGATTGGAACCGTGAACTCAGGCGTTACTTCGCGATCTGCATCTGACGCGCTTCGTATTCCGATACGCTCATGATGTGGGTCGTGGGCTGCACAAACGGCTCAACCGGAGTTTCCATCTTTGTGTGTTCGACAATCTCTGGCGTTGGCGCTGGAGCAGGTGCCGTTTCAGCCACGACCAGTTTGTCGTCATCTGCGTCACCGCCACCTTCCGCAATGATCACGCTGATGCGTTTTCCATTCAGCATTGGTTCTGCAGCATCGTTCGGGTGTACAGGCTGCAGGACGCCGGCAAAGGCGAGCTGTGTGTCATGCGCAGGATCGGTGAGCGTCGTAAATGCAGCTTCAACAAGATCCTCGACATGCGCGTTGCGAGACCGGGACGTGTTCCCGCCCAGCATGATCGCAATAATGCGGCTGCCATCGCGCTTGGCAGACGTCATCAGGTTGAATCCGGAGGCGCGGGTATAGCCAGTCTTGATGCCGTCGACGCCGTCTACTTTGCCGAGCAACTCATTATGGTTCTTGTAGGTACGTCCCGCCCACTGGAAGCTGCTGGACGAGAAGTAATGATAATAGTCAGCATGATCGGTGAGCATCGCATCGGCCAGGATGGCCAGGTCACGCGCGGTCGTCAGCTGCTGTGTGTTGGGCAGGCCCGACGCGTTCATGAAGCGGGTATGGTTCATTCCGAGCGATTTGGCCTTCACAGTCATCAATTGGGCAAAGCGGCTTTCGGTGCGCCCGAGACGCTCAGCCACAACCACAGCGACATCATTGGCTGATTTGCTGACCAGCGCGCCAATTGCGTCGCGAACTGTCATGGTCGAGCCGGTGCGAAGCTTGAGGTTTGAAGGGGGTTGGCTCGCCGCGTGGCGCGAGACAACGAGCCGCTCATCCAGGGTGACCTCGCCGGTCTTCAGCGCGTCAAACAGCATGTAGAGGGTCATGACCTTGGTGAGGGAGGCCGGATAACGCGCTTCATCGGCATTGCGGGCATGAAGTACTTCATGAGTATCCGCATCGATCACGATGGAGGCGTACTTTTCGGCGTGAGCAGATTGGGCAAACAGGCCTGCCGCCATCAGCGCCACCGCTATAGTGAGTGCTTTCAGGACAGGTGGTAGTGCGAGCCGCATCATGTTCTCTCCAAAAATGAGTTAACCCCGGCACCCGAGGATTAAACTAGAGTCCGTCAAATCGGTTGACCACATCTTAACGCAGGCCCCAGCCTCACAAATCTGTAATCAGGTTTCAAGCCTTGCAATTTTCATGCGAATTTAAAAATGCTGCGCCGCACAATAATTGTTGCAATTGCTCGGATTTTACGCTACGTTAGGGTATCCAGCGTGAAAAGGATCCTCCCCATGGCGACAACAAAAAAGACCACTCCCAAGTCTTCTCCGAAAGCCAAAGCGGAAGCGCGTGTGGCAGATTCGGCAACAAAAATGATTGATGAAGGCATGGAACAAATGACAGGTCTCGCAGGCAAGTTCGGTGGTTATGCGGAAGGCGGCATGAAAGCCCTCGCAGAACAAGCAGCATCTTCTTCGGAAATGATGCGCACGATTGGCGCCCGCAACATGGACTTCTTTGCTCGCACGCTCGAACAGGGTGTCGAAGCCACGCAGTCGCTGACCGGCGCAAAGGATCCACGCGAAGCAATGGAAATACAGTCCGGCTTCGCCAAGAACCTTCTCTCGGCTTACACGTCCGAAGTCAGCGCACAGGCTGAACTCTGCATGTCTGCTTGGCGCGACGCGACGAAGCCGTTCATGGCTTTTGCACCCAAGTAAGCGCTTTCTTGTTTCCCGGCCAGGCTAGCGGGCTCTGGGGCGTAGAGTGGCGTAGATAATTTGAGCCGGGCCTGTTTGGCCCGGTTCTTTTTTTGCCCGGACTTTGTTCAATGTCAGATGCAGAATGCGCTGGCGAATCCGTTGCGCTTGCTCCTACAGTTGTGCATGACCGATTTTCTCGATTTCCAAACCCTTCAGCGGCCCAAGTCGCCGAACACGTATCTGGTTGCACCGGCGGGCTTTGCTGACCAGGCTAGCCCGGACGAAGAAGGCCCGATTTTCTTCTGCAGCACAGACAGTCTGTTCAGCCAGGTCGAGGCCCTTGTGGCCATGCGCAAGGACTGGAGGCTGAAGGCGCTCGACGCCCAGGCGGGTCGCATCAGCTTCATCGCGGTATCGAAACTGTTCAAATTCAAGGATGATGTGGATATTGCCATCCTGCCTTCAGACGGGAAATCCACGCTCGCAGTCTATTCTGCATCCCGCGTGGGCTATAGCGATATGGGCGCGAATGCGAAGCGCGTGAATGACCTCCTCACCAGTCTCCAGGTGACCTGAATTCAGGCAGATTGTGCTTTTGCCGCGTATCCGCTCTTCAAAGTCGGGCAAGAACGTATATCTTGGTAACTATGAGCGGTGACCTGAACCATTCCAGCACGGATCCAATACGGCTAAATCGGCCCGGACCCGGCGACCCACCAGGGGGCGGGCAGGCTGGCGATGATGATGGGACGAATTTCGGTCTGTCCACGCAAACGCGCGTACGGACCAAGAAGCCGTCGCTCTACCGTGTGCTTCTGTTGAATGACGATTACACGCCGATGGAGTTTGTCGTCTACGTCCTGGAACATTTCTTCAATCGTTCCCGGGAACAGGCCACGCGCATCATGCTTCATGTCCACCAAAAGGGCGTGGGGTTGTGCGGTGTCTATACTTACGAAGTGGCCGAAACAAAGGTCGCGCAGGTATTGGACCTTGCCAAACGCCATGAACATCCTCTCCAATGTGTCATGGAGAAAGACGACTAGAAACACTCACTCCGGAAGGCCAGTCACTTGCCACGTTTGTCCCCCTCCCTAGAGACCGCACTCGAAAAGGCCCTGACGTTCGCGTCAGAGCGTGATCATGAATATGCCACACTGGAACATTTGCTTCTGGCGCTGACGGAAGATGAGCATGCCCGCGAAGTGATGGGCGCCTGCAAGGTCAACATTGACGCCCTCAGCGCCGACCTCAGCCGATACATTGATGAAGAGCTTTCCAGCCTGACAGTGGATGAAGGCGAAGGCCGCGTTCAGCCGACCGCTGCGTTCCAGCGTGTTGTCCAGCGCGCCATCCTTCACGTTGAGAGCTCGGGCCGCGACGAAGTTACCGGCGCGAATGTGCTGGTCTCGATCTTCTCTGAACGTGAAAGTCACGCTGCCTACTTCCTGCAAGAGCAGGACATGACCCGTTATGACGCGGTGAATTTCATCTCGCATGGCGTGGCCAAGCAGCCGGGCATGTCGCGCCCATCCAGTCCACGCGGTGCGGAGGCTTCGGAAGAAGAGCCGGTCAAGCAGGGTCATGAGGCGCTCGACGCTTACTGTGTGAACCTGAATGACAAGGCGCGCTCCGGCAAGATCGATCCGTTGATCGGCCGGGACATGGAAGTGAACCGCTGCATTGAAGTGCTCTGCCGTCGCAGCAAGAACAATCCGATCCTCGTCGGCGATCCCGGTGTGGGCAAGACGGCGATCGCCGAAGGCCTGGCCAAGAAGATTGTGGATGGTGAAGCCCCTGAGATCCTGGATGAGGCTGTCATCTGGTCGCTCGACATGGGCGCCCTGTTGGCCGGTACGCGCTATCGCGGTGATTTCGAGGAACGACTCAAATCCGTGATGAAGGAATTGGAGCAGCAGGAAAAAGCTATCCTGTTCATTGATGAGATCCACACCATTATCGGCGCTGGGGCGACCTCCGGCGGCGCGATGGATGCGTCAAATCTGCTGAAGCCTGCGCTTCAGTCCGGTGGCCTGCGTTGCATGGGGTCGACCACCTTCAAGGAATACAAACAGCATTTTGAAAAGGACCGGGCCCTGTCGCGCCGGTTCCGCAAGATCGATGTGGTTGAGCCAACTGTTCCGGATACGATCAAGATTCTCACGGGTCTTAAGTCCCGCTTCGAGGATTTCCACGGCCTGCGCTACACGAATGATGCCATCAAATCGGCAGTTGAACTCGCAGATCGCTACATCACCGACCGCAAATTGCCGGACAAGGCGATTGATGTGATCGACGAGGCTGGCGCCGCGCAGTGGTTGTTGCCTACGTCGAAACGCAAGAAGACGGTGGGGCAGAAGGATATCGAGGCTGTCGTGGCCAAGATCGCCCGCATCCCCCCCAAACAGGTTTCGACCGACGATGCAGCCGCGCTCAAATCACTGGAGACCGATTTGCAGCGGGTCGTGTTTGGCCAGAACGATGCCATCACGGCGCTTTCGGCAGCCATCAAACTCGCGCGTGCCGGCCTGCGTGAACCGAACAAGCCAATTGGCTCGTACCTGTTCACCGGTCCAACCGGCGTCGGCAAGACCGAAGTTGCCAAACAACTCGCCTCCATCATGGGCGTCGAGATGCTGCGCTTCGACATGTCGGAATATATGGAGCGTCACACCGTTTCTCGTCTCATCGGCGCGCCTCCGGGCTATGTCGGCTATGATGAGGGCGGCCTGCTGACCGATGGCGTCGACCAGCATCCGCACTGCGTGCTGCTGCTCGACGAAATCGAGAAGGCGCATCCGGACCTGTTCAACATCCTGCTTCAGGTCATGGACAATGGCACACTGACGGACGCCAATGGCCGCAAGGTAGACTTCCGGAATGTCATCCTGATCATGACAACGAATGCCGGGGCGTCCGATGCCTCGAAGAACTCCATCGGCTTTGGCCGTGGCAAGAAGGACGACGAGCAGGAAGAGGCACTCAAGCGTCTGTTCACGCCGGAATTCCGTAACCGTCTTGATGCGACGATCACTTTCGGCGGCCTGACGCCAGAGATCATTGATCGTGTGGTCGAGAAGTTCATTCTTCAGCTCGAAGTCCAGCTGGAAGATCGCAACGTCTCCATCGAGATCACCAAGCCTGCACGCGACTGGCTCGCCAAGCGCGGCTTCGACGCCGACATGGGCGCCCGGCCGCTGGCGCGGACGATCCAGGAACACGTCAAGAAGCCGATGGCGGAAGAACTCCTGTTCGGCTCGCTCCAGAAGGGCGGCGTGGTCAAGATCGACATCGACAAGAAGGACGAGGAAAAGCTCGCCTTCAAATATGTTGCCGAGAAGCCGAAGAAGAAGCCTGTCGCCAAGAAAGGCTCTGCTGAAGAGCCGGCATAGAATACTGGCAGTATGATTTCAGAAATGCCCGCAACGTCCTGTTGCGGGCATTTCTTTGCCTGCGATCTGAAGACGGTGGCCGAAGTCGCATCAACCTTGTGCAGGAACATGCTGTTTTCGAAGGAAATTCGCTGACCGCGTTCGGATTGTCACAATGGTCCACTAGGAGTAACGCTACGGCAAGCATGGTCTAGAGGTGACGAGATGACCGATGCGATTTTGACGACGGGATCGGCCACCACGGCGCCAGCGCAGAAGGCGGCGCGGTTAGTGCATATCGATGGGGCGCGGGGCTATTTGCTCATTGCCATGTTCATCGCACACTTCAATTTCACGCACTGGACGCCTGTGATCCGGTTTCATCACGGGAATTTCTCGCCTGTCTGGGATGGCGAGTTTTTTGTTCTCTTGTCCGGTTTTGTCTGCGCGCTGAGCTATCTTCGGCCCTTCTCCAAAGGCGGTATGGTCGCCTGCGAACTGGCCGTTTTGAAGCGGCTACGCTGGGTCTATCTCTATCAGATCATCGTCGCACTCTCGATGCTGTACCTGTTTGTGTCGGCCTGGCCGATGCGGCTGGATTCCCAATATGTACCAGACCTCGAAACACCGCTGTTCGTGCAGAGCCTTCAGGTTTTCACCTTCGCCAAGCAGCCGCTCTATCTCGGCATTCTGATCCTTTACATGATGCTGATGCTGTTCATTCCGGTCGGGCTTTGGTTGCTGGAGACAACGCGGACGCGCCTGTTCTTCGGAATTCTTGCGGCCTGCTGGCTGGTTGCTGCGGCGGGTTTCGATCAAGCGGTATTGGGCTGGATCTTCGCGCATGTTTTCGACACGCGGCCTTTCCTGTCTCTGACGGGTATCTTCAATCCCTTGTCCTACGCGGTCATTTTCTATGGCGGATTCTATCTCGGCTACCGGTACAAGACGGAAGGCTGGGACCATTTCAAATCCAGCATTCTGCCCACGAGCTATCCGGTCTTCTACGCGGCGCTTGCCATCACAGTGGCCTTTGCAGTTGCGGAAGCCGGGCGAGGCATGCTTGGGTCGCCTGAATGGCTGGTTGAGCCAAAGCGCCGGAACGTGTCTGGCATGGGCCTGATCAGTCTCGCTGCGATCTCGTATATCTTCTACTTCCTGCTGAACCGGGAAGACTTGGCAAAGCCCCTTATGTGGGCGCGGGCTGTGGTGGATTCTGTGTTGAGATTCCCGCCTCTGGTAATGGTCGGCCGGAATTCCCTGTTCGTGTATAGCGGCCATGTCGTGGCGGTCTTTACGGCCAGCTACTTCATTCTCTCCAACGGGTTTGAAGACAATCGGATTGTGGTGATGGTTGTCCAGATCTGCGCTCTGGCAGCTTTGCTTGGCGCGGCGCGCCTGAAGAAACGCTACCTCCCGGCCCTGCCATAGGGCTTGCCTTCCCATGGGGAGGGCGCATCACACTGGCATCAATAAAATCCTCGGGAGGGAACACATGTCAGGATCCATTGGCGGGGCGTGCGAGTCGAAATTCGCCGCCGTGAAGGAAGAATTCGAACGCAACTTTGCAGAGCGTGGAGAGGTTGGCGCCTCCGTCTGCCTGTCAGTGAATGGCGAAACGCAGGTGGACCTCTGGGGCGGCATGGCGAACCCGGAAACTGGTGATGCCTGGCGTGAGGATACGATCTCCATCGTCTTTTCCTGTTCCAAGGCCGCCACCGCGCTGTGCGCCCATATCCTGATCGACCGGGGTGAGCTGAATCCCGAGGCGCTGGTCGCCGACTACTGGCCGAAGTTTGCCAAGAACGGCAAAGAGAAGACCACGGTTCGCATGATGCTGAACCATGAAAGCGCGCTGCCGACCCTGCGCGACCCGGTCCGGCCAGGCGGGTTCGAGGACTGGGACTACATGATCCAGCGACTGGAAGATGAGGAAGCCTTCTGGGAACCGGGCACACGCAATGGCTACCACATGATCAATTTCGGCTGGACGGTGGGCGAACTGGTCCGCCGCGTGTCCGGCAAGTCGCTCGGCACCTTCTTCCGCGAGGAAGTGGCCGACAAGACCGGCGCGCGCTTCTGGCTGGGCCTGCCCGAGACCGAAGACGTTCACATCGCGCCGATCATTCCGTATGCGCCGAAGCCGGGCGATGTTCCAACCGAGTTTGCCATCAAGCTGGTGACCGAGCCGGAATCCATCCAGCACAAGAGCTTCATGAACAATGGCGGCTGGGACTTCAATAACCGCAAGTCGCAAGCCGCTGAAATCGGCGGCGGGGGCGGCCTCTCGAACGCGCGCGGACAGGTGGCGATGTATACGCCATTGGCAACCGATGACGGCACGCTCGTCTCGTCTGATCGCCTGAAGGCCATGAGCATGGTGACAACAGCGACGCAAAGCGATGCGACGCTTCTGGTCCCGACCCGGTTCGGCCCGGGCTTCATGAAGTCCATGGACAATCGCGCGCTGAACCTCGGCCCCGGCACCAGCGTCATCATGGGCGAGCAGGCCTTCGGCCATGTCGGCGCAGGCGGCTCCATCGGTTTCGCCGATCCCGAAGCGGGCCTCGCCTTCAGCTACACGATGAACCAGATGGGCAGCGGCATTCTCGTGAATGACCGCGCGCAAAGCCTGATCGATGCGGCCTATCGCGCGCTCGGCTATCGCACCAATGCACCTGGCGTATGGGTGAAGTAAGCCGCGACCTGATCAGCCATCGTCGCTGGCTTCGCCAATCCCGCCGACCTGGAGCATGCCTTCCTTGGCGGCTTGCGCCCGTGCGACGCCTTCGCTGCGCGCGGGCGGAGCCATGATTTCCGGCGGGTCGGTTTCCTGAAGGTAGATGGTGCGGCTCGGAAAGGCGAAGCCCGTGCCCGCCTTTTCGATAATGTCCATCACGGCGACGGCGAACTCTTCCTTGATCTCCAGCCACTCGCCCCAATTCTTTGTGTGGGTGAAAGTGTAGATCAGGAAGTCGATGGAGCTGGCATTGAAGCTGTCCACGCGGACGAACAGTGCGGCTTCCGGCGGCTTGGCGAACCGGTCATCATTCCAGAGCCAGGCCTCGATTTCGTCGCGGATAAATTTCAGCTGGTCCACGGTCGTGCGGTATTCCACGCCGACCACCCATTTGATGCGCCGGTGCGTCATGCGCGAGAAATTGGTCACGGCCGCATCTGACAGTGCGCTGTTGGGAACATAGACCGGGCTCTTGTCGAACCGGCGGATCAATGTCGAACGGAAATTGATCTTCTCGACCGTTCCTTCGACCACACCGTCTGCCTTGACCCACTCGCCGGGAATGAAACGCTTCTCTGAAATGATCAGCAAGCCGGAGATAAGGTTCTTGAACAAGTCCTGCGCGCCGAGGCCGACGGCGATGCCAAGCACGCCAAGGCCGGCCAGCAGGGGCGCGATCTGGATTCCCCATTGCTCCGCCACGGCGCCGAGACCCAGTACGATCAAGATGATCTGCAACGCCTTGACCATCCAGTCGACGGCGGCGGGCGACAGGGCGTCTCTCAGACCCGCGAACAGATATTCGAAGGCATGCACCGCGCGAGACAGCGTCCAGAATACGGCAAGCGTGATGATCGAGCGCAGAATGCGAGTCGCGTAGATTTCCGCCTCGCCGGAAATATTGGTCACCTGCAGCGCGATATAGATACCGATGATGACCGGGACGATCTTGAGCGGCGTCGCGATGGATTGAACGAGCGCGTCATCAAAGCCCGACTTGGTGCCGGACGCCAGGCGCATGATGGTCTTCACGATCAGCCGTGCGAACAGGCCGCGGATCATCAGCGCGATCATGATGATCACAACAGCGATGGTGATCTCGCCATAGGTCAGACCATAAGCGCCATCATTCCAGATGTTTCCGATGAAGGTTGCGGACTCGCGCGCCCAGTCGGGGGCATTCTGCTCAAACCAGCTCGAAGATTGTGTCAGGGCCATGCGGCGCTCCATCTGTTTCATCCGGTCGCGACCGGGCCTGTGGAGTGCCGTTTGCTAATCTGTGTTATGCGGCCTGTGAAGGGTTGGGGGTCAGCCCTTGATGTCGCGCCACTCGCCGGGGGCAAGGCCATTCAGGGTCCAGTCGCCGATTTGCGCGCGCACAAGGCGCAAGGTTGGATGCCCGACTGCGGCGGTCATGCGCCGGACCTGTCGGTTGCGGCCTTCGATAATGGTCAGTTCGATCCAGCAATCTGGTACCGATTTTCGAAACCGGATTGGCGGGTCGCGCGGCCAGAGATTTCCTGGCTCGTCCATCCGTCTCACCTTTGCAGGAGCGGTGCGACCATCATTCAGGTCTACGCCGGAGCGGAGGGCCTGCAATGCCTTGTCATCCGGAATACCCTCGATCTGGGCCCAGTAGACTTTGGCCATCTTGGCTTTCGGATCGGAAATGCGGGCCTGCAGCTTGCCGTCATCGGTCAGGAGTAACAGGCCCTCACTATCCCGGTCGAGCCGACCAGCGGGATAGACACGTGGGACGTCCATATAGTCTGACAGCGTCTCACGCGAGCTCGCCAGCGTACTCTTGTCGGTGAATTGGGAGAGCACATTGAACGGTTTGTTGAAGGCGATAAGGCGGGTCATGCGTCAGGGCCTTCAGGCAACAGGCCGAGCGCGGATGCGGCGGCGGGTGTTCGGATCCAGATCCAGTCACCAATCCCTTCGCTGGTGCCGCCAGGCTCGTCCGTCTCGATCCAGCCCATTGCACGGTAAAACGTGCGGGCAGTGGTGTTGGACGTATTGCATTTCAGCGAGAGCGCACTGCCATAGCGCATCATTGTTGCAACCATCAGCGACCGACCAATGCCGTGGCGGTGATAGGCTGGGTCGATGAAGAAATGATGCAGGAAGTGGTCGGGGTCCCAGACGCTCGAAAAGCCGACCGGCCGGTCATCCTTTTCTGCAACCAAAATGCTCTCGCCAGCCGTTTGGCGGTCAAACTCGGCGGCATCAACGCGTTCGATGCCAGCCAGCGGGAATACGTCACGGCTCGCCCGATAGAGGATGGTAGCAAGAGCCTCCCGGTCTGATGCTGCAGCCTCCCTGATCACGCGTTCACGACCTCATGCAGGGATTTCAACGTGCTGAGCAGGCCTTCGGCTGACGAGATCGGCAGGCAGCTCGGTCCATCGCACAGGGCCTTGTCCGGGTCGGTATGGAATTCGAGGAAGACGCCATCAGCGCCGGCGGCAATGGCCGACTTGGCGATGATGGCCACGCCGTCGCGTCGCCCGCCGGTGGACGCGCCGCCCGTGCGCGGGTCGGCGCCTGGAAGCTGGACAGCATGGGTCGCGTCGATGGTGACGGGGCAGCCGAGCTTCTGCATCTCGGGAATGCCGAGCATGTCGACGACGAGATTGTTGTAGCCAAAGCTGGAGCCGCGCTCGCACAGGATTACGCCGACATCTGCAGCTTCACCGATCTTGGAGACGATGTTCTTTGTATCCCACGGTGCGATGAACTGGGCTTTCTTGACCTGGATGATCCCTCCCGCTGCGGCAGTGGCCTTGGCGGTGGCGACAACCAGATCAGTCTGGCGGCACAGGAAAGCCGGGATCTGGACGATGTCGGCCACGTCTGCGACGGCTTCGGCCTGACCGGCTTCATGCAGATCGGTGCAGATCGGCACGCCGAGCTTGGCCTTTACGGTCGCAAGCATTTTCAGGCCATTCTCAAGCCCGGGGCCGCGAAACGACTTGATCGAGGAACGGTTCGCCTTGTCGAAGCTGGCCTTGAAGACATAGGGCAGGCCCAATTGTTCGCAAACGCGCTTCAGCTCGGTGCCAACTTCAAGGGAAAGGCCCTCGTCTTCGAGGACGTTGAGGCCCGCGATGACAGAAAGCGGTTTGCCGGTGCCGATGGTCCAGCCGGAAGTCTTGTGGGTCAGCACGTTCATCTGGGTCTCTCCGCTCAGGTGTTTTTCCAGCAAATAGCGTTGTTTCAGGCAAAAGGTAAGTCGGAGCGTTCATGCCGTTTCCATAAACAAAGAAGCCGCCCTCTGGGGCGGCTTCCGTGAGTCCTCGGGACCCAACAAGTCTGGCAGCGTTTCAGCGTGCCTTCAAATATCTCTATGCGCCGACAGGAGGCTGCTCCGGCCGGGCACCACAGGATATAAACTTGTTGATCCCTCTGGTTTTCTCACTCGACATGAATCACCTCCTTTCAAGCGTGCAACAGGCACGAACTTTGTCCAGAACCGTTCCGGACGAATCAAAGTTAAGCATGATTTGCGCCATTACAAAGTTAACTTCGCGGCTTTTTTGAATGACTGTTTCATGACGCACAAAAAACGCCCGGACCATGGGCCCGGGCGCGTTCAGTTTTCATACGCTGATCATGTGTCAATCATAGGCCAGCGCGCCGACAACCAGTCCGATGATGGCCCCCGTCGCGACGGAGGCGAGAATCGCGTCTCCGCTATGATGGTCCCGCGCCCAGTAGTGTCCGGGTGGCGGCGCGTAGAGGCCGTAAGTGTGATAGTCGCGGATATAGACCGTATGCTGGTGCGGGCGATACCAGCCACCGACATGGTAGCGCGGTTGGTAGCCACGACGATAATAGGGTCCATAAGCCCGGCTGTAGCGCACATAATTGTGACGGGGCGGTGCATAATGGCGATGCGAACGCGCGGGCGCGCGATAGACATGGCGCGGCGCGGGGCGGTAGTCGCGGCGCGGGGCATGGTGGCCGCGATTGTAATGGCCTCTATTATTGTGGCCATTATTGTAGCCTCGATTGCCACGATTATGGTCACCGCGGTGCCCATTGTCGCGTCGACCATTGTCCCGGTGTCCCCGGTCTCCACCGCGATGGCCGCCATCATGATAACCGCCGCCGCGATTGTGATCGCCGCGTCCCCGTTCTGCATAGGCAGCGGGAGCGGCAAGAAGTCCGATCGTGGCCGTCGTGGCCACCAATGTGGTGAGTGTCTTGAACAGCTTCATATCGGGCAAAGCCTCCGAAGATTGGCCCCTTGGAAACCGTTTCCGGGGCAGCCATTTCCCGCATCCTGCGGGCTTATGACAGTCAGGCTAGGCCTGCGGGGCTGAACTCTGGCTGAACACCGTGTTAAGGAAACTCCATGGCTGAATTCGGCGACATCCGTATCAATGACGAACTGACACTGCCTGCATGGGAAGTGTCGGAGGCTTTCGTGCGCGCGTCCGGGCCAGGCGGGCAGAACGTCAACAAGGTGTCGACTGCGGTACAGCTGACCTGGCACGTCGAAGCGTCATCTCTGCCACCTGATGTGAAGGCGCGCTTCGCCAAACTGTATGCCAACCGGATAACCAAGGATGGCCGACTGATGCTGGAGGCTTCGGAGCATCGGAGCCAGGCGCGCAACCGGGAATCTGCGCGCAAGCGGCTTGCCGAGATGATCCTTCGTGCCAGCCGTCGCCCGAAACGGCGCATCAAGACCAAGCCGACCTATGGCAGCGTCAAACGCCGCATCGCCACAAAGAAACGCCGAGGCGAGATCAAATCCCTCCGCGGCAATGTCGACCCGACAGAGTAGGGCGCGCTAGCAGCAGCCGCCCACCGGCGCGGGGCCGCTGGCGTCTTGCGTCTCTGCAAATACGTCCGGCGCGGCGCAGCCGGGGAAGACGCCGAAATGGGTCTTGCCGTCGCCGACCACCTCGAAGAAGGGCGCAAAGCGTGTCTCCATCAGCATGGCGAGCGTGTTGCCGCAGACCGGGAAGACGCGACCGGCTTCAATCTCGTGCTCAGCATCCAGAATGAAGACGCGCTCCATGCCTTCGACGCCGCCCTTGTAGATGACAGCCTGGCCGTAATCCTCACAGGCCGTCTCCAGACCGTCGAGCTTCATCAGGCGTGCTGTGACCGAGGCAAAGCGGATCGGCTCGACCTTTGCCTTCAATTTCGGATCTATGATGGCAAGGCGGCGATGGTTGACGACGCGCGGATCGGCAAAGCCAGCCGCCATCGCGATGGCTTCATAATCGTTCCAGTAGAGCGCCCCCGACAGGCATTCGCCATACAGGACCGGATCATCAATCAACTCCTGCGGGATCCGCCGGTCGGCATAGACGTCCGAGAAATAGAGCTCGCCGCCGGGTTTCAGCAGGCGGTGGGCCTGCCGGAAGACTTCCGGCTTGTCCGTGCAGAGATTGATCACGCAATTGGAGATGATGAGGTCAAAGGAATTGGGCTCAAGATCAAGCTCGCCCAGCTTTTCCAGTTCGCCTTTCACAAAGCGCGTATTGGGCGAGTCGTAGCCAAATTGCTCGGCGTGCCAGGCCTCATGTGCGCGGGCGACGTCCAGCTGCTCATCCGTCATGTCGACCCCGGTGACGTGGCCGGTCGGGCCAACCAGCTTGGCCAGGGCGAACACGTCGCGTCCGGCCCCGCTGCCAAGGTCCAGCACTTTCAAACCTTCCAGCGCGGCCGGGATGGCGAGGCCACACCCATAATACTTCGCGGCCACGTCATCATGGACGGCGGCGAGGGCGGCCGAGACATGCGCCGCTGGACGAGACTCCGTCGTGCAGGCATCGGTCTTCAGGTCCGACGAGCTTGTCAGCGTCTCGCCGTAATAGGTTTTCACCACATCCTGCATCTGGTTCATTTGAGTCTCCGCATTGATCGGGGCGACCCTAGGCAGGTACGCCAGTCGTTTCCAGTCACGGATATGTGTGCGAGCGCGCTAGCCCTTCTTGATCGGCTTGCCGCGATAAGGGCCCTTGCCTTGGGGCTTGCGCGCGCCGTCGGCCTTGTCAGCATAGGGGTTCTTGCCCTGCCGGACGAACAGGCGGATCGGCACGCCATGCATGTCAAAGGCATCGCGCAGATTGTTGATCAGATAGCGCTTGTAGGTTTCCGGCATCTGGTCACCGCGCGAGGCGATGAGCACGAAGGTCGGCGGACGCGCCTTCATCTGGGCCATGTAGCGTGGCTTGATGCGCTTGCCCTGAACGCTTGGCGGCGGATGGCGCTCAACCGTGTGGCGCAGCCAGCGGTTCAGATCTCCCGTCTTCACGCGTGCGGTCCAATCCTGATAGACCTTGACCACGGCTGGCATCAGCCTGTCCGTATGCCGACCAGTCAGACCGGACAGGAACACGACGGGTGCACCGCCAGCATTCGGCATCAGCCGGTTGGCAAGATCCCGGATATGTTTGGCGGCTTCATCCGGCTTTTTCACCGTGTCCCATTTGGAAATGACCAACACGACGCCGCGGCCTTCGCGCAGGGCGAGGTCGGCAATCAGCAGGTCCTGTTTTTCCATCGCCTCGTGTGCGTCCATGACGAGGGCAATGATATCTGCATATTTCAGCGAGCGGATCGTCTCGCCAGTCGACATGCGTTCAAGGCGCTCCTGCACCTTGTTCTTGCGGCGCAGGCCAGCGGTATCAACCAGGCGGATGCGGCGGCCTTCCCATTCCCAGTCAATAGAGATGGAGTCGCGCGTGATGCCGGCTTCGGGACCCGTCAGCAGGCGGTCCGATTGTAGCAGCTGGTTGATCAGCGTGGACTTGCCGGCATTCGGGCGGCCGACAATGGCCAGTTTGATCGGCTTGTCGTCTTTTTGCGGCTCGGGTTCAACGTCGACATCCGCCGCTTCAATGGCGGCGACGAGATCATCATCGGACACGGAGAAATCGTCGATATCGATATGGGCGAGCTTCTCGATAATGTCCTCGGCGGCGCGGGGATCATAATCCAGTTCGGCCTCCTGCAGGGCGAGTTCGAACGCTTCCTCGCCCAGTGCCTGACGAATGGCTTCGTAAAGTTCGGCCATGCCCTCGCCATGCTCGGCAGACAAGCCAATCGGTTCACCCAGGCCCAGCGACCAGGCATCCATCACGCCGACCGTGCCCTGTTTGCCTTCAGCCTTGTTGGCCGCCAGAACGATCGGGATATTGGCCTTGCGCAGCAGGGCGGCAAAGTTATCGTCTTCCGGGGTGACGCCAACGCGGGCATCAATCAGGAAGAGGGCCAGTTCAGCCTCGGCAATCGCGGCCTCGGTCTGTTGGCGCATGCGGGATTCGAGACTGTCGTCATAGGAGGTCTCATAGCCCGCTGTGTCGATCAGGACCAATGGCAGGGAGGCAAGACGCCCTTCCGCCTGCTTCCGGTCACGCGTCACACCCGGCTGGTCATCGACCAGCGCGATCTTCTTGCCGACGAGGCGGTTGAAGAGGGTCGACTTGCCCACATTGGGGCGTCCGACGATGGCGAGTTTCAAAGGCATGGCGGGGCCCGCTCCTATGCGTTCAGGCGAGGCGCGCCAGCCCGGCGCAGCCTGCTACTGAATCGCAACCAGTTTTGCTTCATCGGTCAGCAGGAAGACTTTTCCCTGCACGGCGATGGGTTCGATGTAAGTCGTGTCCTTGATATCCAGAGACGCGGTCTGTTCGCCCGTCTGCGGATCAAAGGCGAGCAGCTCGCCATAGGACGAAACGATGAGGATGCGTCCCGACGCAAGAAGCGGACCGGAATAGCTGATCCGTTTCTTCTTTTTCTTCTCGTTCTTGTACTGCGGCAGCTCGGTGACCCAATAGGCGTCGCCTGAGCCAGCATCCAGCGCCGCCAGAGTGGCATTGGTGCCGATGACAAACAGGAATTTACCGCTGAGTGCTGGGGCTTGGGTCGAGCCGATGGGGCGCGCCCAGACGCGATTGCCGCTGCGCCCGTCAATCGCGACCGTGATGCCGGACTGGCTCGACGCGAAGACGAGGCCACCGGCCAGAACCGGGCGTGAGCCGATATCGTTGATCTCGGAAATCGGTGTGAAGCGGCCGGCCTGCGAAATGGCATCCGTCCAGAGGCGACGGCCATTATTGGCAAGATAGGCGATGATCTCACCAGAGGAGTAAGGCGCGATCACGAAGTCTTCGATGGCGGCCGGGCTTGGGCTGCCGAGGACGCGGGCGGATTCCGCAATTGCCTGATCGCTCCAATCGGTCTCGCCGGTCTCAAGGTCCAGCGCGAACACTTCATTATTGTTGGAGGCGACAAAGATCGTGCCGTCCTTGACGGTGGGGGCACCCGTCATGGGCACGCCAAGCTCGCGCTTCCACAATTCGGTCCCGTCTTCGGCGCTGACGCGTGTGACATAGCCAAAGCCACTTGCGACGATCAGCGTACCATCTGTCACGGCAAGGCCGCCGCCGAGCGCGGTCTTGTCGCGCTTGGTCAGGCCTTTGAGTTCCTTTTTCCAGAGCGTGCGGCCGCTGGAGATTTCCGTCGAATAGATCGTCTGGTCCGCATCCAGCGTGTAGATGGCAGTCTCGCTGGCGACCGGTGGCGTGGTCACGGCAGACTTGTTGCTGGAGCCTTTGCCGACCGAATTGCGCCAGGCGATTTTCAGGTCAGGCGCTGCATTGACGTGGCCTGGTGCCTTGGCGGGGGTTCCGCCTGCTTCCGGCCAGGATGCCATATCCGTGGGAGGCAACAGTTCGATGGATTCCGTGGCCAGCTCAGGCTTGGCCTCAACCGCTTCCTCCGCGAGCACCATCGTGACGCGGCCAGCCTTGTCGAGCTGTTCCTTGTCGTCATTGCCGGAATTGCCGAAGAACGGAATGCTGCTGCAGGCCGTCAGGGCGATGAACGCCGTTGCGGTTGCGGTCAGCTTGAGTGGGCGTGAAAGCCTCATTGGCCGGTCTCCTCGATATCGGCAGTTTCAGCGGGCGCTTCGCCCTCAACTGGTGTCTCAGTGTCGCTTGCGGCCGCTTCTTCAGCTGGCGCGGGCGGGATCGCAGCAAGGGCGATCTCGGCGCGGCGCTTCACGCCTTCGGGCGCAGCCGCATCAAAGCGGAGACGGTTGAACTCGGTCCGGGCGCGGGCAATGTCGCCGCTCTCGAAAGCTTTCGCCGCGATCAGTTCACGGGCAAGCGCGCCGAGCGGGCCTTCATCCTCGACCAGGCTGCCGAGCGTCGCTTCAAGGTCTGCCATGGACTGGGTGTCGACCGAGAAATACGCGGTCTTCAGGATGGACAGGCGCTCATACGGGCTGCCTTCCACGGCAGCCACGGCCGATAGGGTGCGCGTGGCGCCATTGGCGTCGCCGCCGCCCTCATATTGGGTCTGCGCCAGATATTGCGCTGCCAAAGGCGCGATCTTGCCACTGCCTTCGGCCAATTCACGGAACGCGGCTTCGGCCTCGACGTAATTGTCTTCTTCCAGCAGGGTCAGGGCGTTCTCGAAGGCGAGCGCGCGTTCTGCCCGGGCCTGTTCAGCCTGTGGGCGCAACACGAATTCATTTAGGGCCACCGCCCCGATGAGCAGCGCTGCCGCGCCATAGATAAAGGGCCTGTAGCGTGTCCACAGCCCTTCCATCTTGTCCTGGCGCAGGCTTTCATCGACTTCGTCAAAAATGTCGCTCAACGTGGCGCTCCGATCGGGTAATCTGACTTCGGGGGGAACCTAGACGCGCCTGCGCCCAGCTGCAACGTGTCAGGGCTGTTTCGCCTCAGGTTTTCGCAGGGAATAGGTCTCGGCTTCGCCGGGGAATTCGCGGGACCGGACGTCGACAGCAAACTGGCCGAGGGCGGTGTCGATCTCGCTGCGGAGGTCGGCGTAACGGCGCACGAATTTTGGCGCCCAGTCGAACAGGCCCAACATGTCCTGTGTGACCAGTACCTGGCCATCGCAGCTGGCGGACGCGCCGATGCCGATTGTGGGGCAGCTGACGGCCTTGGTAATCTCGTCGGCGAGATCGCGCGCAACGCCTTCGATGACAATGGCAAATGCGCCCGCTTCGTCTGCAGCGCGCGCCTCGTTCAGCACGATGTCGCGTTCGGATTCGGTGCGGCCCTTGGCGCGGAAGCCACCATCGACATTCACCGCCTGCGGGCGCAGGCCGACATGGCCCATGACCGGAATGCCACGCTCCACAAGATGGGCGATCTGGGTAGCGGCATAGGCGCCGCTCTCGATCTTGACCGCCTGACAGCCGGTTTCCTTCATGATGCGGGCGGCATTCAAAAAGGCCTGATCTTCGCTCGTCTCGTAGCTGCCAAAGGGCATATCGACGACGACGAAGGCCTGCTGGCTGCCGCGCATCACGGCCTGACCGTGCAGGATCATCATCTCCATCGTCACGCCAACGGTCGAGGGCAGGCCATGGACCACCATGCCGACGCTGTCGCCAACGAGGATCAGGTCGGCATGCGGGTCCATGATCTCGGCCATTGGCGCGTCATAGGCCGTCAGGCAGACGAGCGGTTCACCCCCTTTGGCGGCGGCGATATCCTTGACGGTTTTTCGGGAAATACGAGTTTGTTTCGACATGGCCAGCGACTTAGCCTGCCTCAGACCGGCGGGCAAGCGCATGTGAACGGTCGCTCCGGCGCTGCCGGATCAGCTGCGGCCTTTGGGGAAGTGCTGCAGGGCGGTGGGTATGTCCACCCACTCATGCCGGGTTTCTTCCCAGACCGAGCGGATCGGCCCGGGAAAGCGCGGATCTGCGATCGCCCCTACGGCGATACCTGCTGCTTCCGGGTGCTTTTCCGTGACCCAGTAGACGGTAGACCCGCAAGTGGGACAAAAATAGGTCGTGAAGGTACCCCCGCTGTCAGCTTCGCGTGTCCAGGGGGTAGCCTTGCCTGTAATGGTCAAAGCAGTGAGCAGGTAATATGCCCCCACTCCGAAGGGGGAGCCGGTGCGACGCTGGCACGCGGTACAGTGACAGGCGACAACGGCCGGCGTGATATCGTCAGGCAGTGTGACTTTCAGGGCGCCGCAAGCGCATTGCGCATCCATGTGACTACACTCCCGGCACGACAGGCACGCCGATCAGCCATCGATGCAGGTGGAAGACGAACGCGACATACACGCCGGTCCCGATCACCAGCGCGCCAATGTCTCCCATATTGGACACCGCCACATCACCCGGCGGGCCATTGTCGCCGCGCTTCTTCACTGCGATCCGGTCGATCACGGCATAGGCGAGGAAGCTGCCAAACAGGATGATCGAGTTCCACTCGCCATTGGCCAGAAGGTGACCAAGCGCCCAGAGCTTCACCGCCACCAACATGGGGTGCTTCAGGGCTTTTTTGATCCGGCCTGTCGGCAGGTTGGCAGCGACGAGGAAGATCAAGGCTGGCAGCATCAGCGCCATGTTGACGTGTGAGCCCCAACTGGGCGCGAAATAGAGCGATCCCATCCAGCGCGCTGCGTCATAGCCATAGATGATCAGGACCAATCCGATCAACGAAATCAGGCTGTAGAGCCCCATATAGGGGCCGTAGCCTATACGTTGTTTCAGATCCTCTCCCGGTTTTCGGCTTCGAAACGCGGAAAACAGATGGACCCCAAAGAACACGACCAGCCCGGCAATCAGATACGGCATGACGATTTCCTCCCGAGCGGGAGTCTATGCGGAGTCCGGGATGTGGGAAAGTGGAAAGCCTGAAGGCGGCCTCAGCCCTCGGGCTGATCCTTGAGCCAGACTTCGACATTGCCTTTCAGCTTCAGCGTGAGAGGCTTGCCCTTGCGATCAAGCGCCTTGCCAGCGGCAACGCGGATCCAGCCTTCAGATACACAATACTCCTCGACATTGGTTTTCTCGGTTCCGTTGAAGCGGACGCCGATCTCGCGTTGCAGCAAATCTGCATCGTGAAACTTGCTGTCTGGATCAAGGGCGAGGCGGTCTGGGAGCGTGTCGGTCATGTGATGCTGTTTGCCAGCGAATGCGGGAATTGCAAGAGCCCAGACGCAACTTGATGGCCCGAAATGGGAATGAAGACATGGTTAATGGAAAGTAGTGGAATCATTTCCCCACTAAACCGGGCTTTATGGAACTGTCGCTATTGGTTACCGCAGAACAGAACAGGCTGATATGCGAAGTATATCCGACATCAAGCATTACCGTACAATGCTCCAGAACGCGCGAACGCTCGAAGAAGCGGTCGTCATGGAGCAAATGCGCGCGACTTCGAGAAATTTGTCAGCGCTCTACGCGATGTTGTGTGTCGCGTCGCTGTCGCTCGGGATGAGCTTCCTGAACCATGCGCCGTTATACCTGACACTCGGCCTGCCATGCCTGTTCATCGTAGGGAGTATCCTGCGGATCAATCACTGGCGCGATTCACAGGCTGAATTCACAGATCCCCTGCGCGCCCAGCGTGATTTCGTGGTGATAGAAATTGGCTCGCTGATCATCTTTGCGGTCATCGGAGGCTGGATTGCTCTATTGTGGCCCTACGCGATCGGTCGGCAGGAAGCGCAATTGGCTCTGTTTACCGGCCTGATCGGCCCGGTTGGCATGATGTGCTCAATGCCGCGCCCGCGTATTGTGGCAGCTGGCTTGTCGGGGACGTTGCTGATATTCTGCTTTGTCTTCGTGCGCCATGATCCGTTTTACTATGGCTATATGGCCGTGCCGATGGCGGTGTCGTATGCGGCATTCCTGAAAGTGTCCCTGACTTACAAGCAGCGCATCGCGGAATCGGTGATGCTGCACAATGAGCTGGTCTCTGAGAATGAGCGGGCATCGGGCCTGGCGGAATCCAATCGCTTCCTGGCCTTGTCAGATACCCTGACCGGCCTGCCGAACCGCCGCCGCTTCTTCGAGCAGATAAACCTTTTCTTCGAGCGCAGCCCGAATGGGGAATTGCCGATTGTCGGACTGGTCGACCTGGACGGCTTCAAGCCCTTGAATGACGTGTTCGGACATTCGGCAGGGGATGCCATGCTGGTGGAAACAGCAAACCGCATGAAGGCAGCGGCGGCCCGCTATGGTGGTTCGGTCGCGCGCCTTGGCGGAGATGAGTTCGCGTACGTCCTGCCGTGGAACACATCGCGCGAGGAAGCCATGAAGTTCTCGCTGGAACTGGTCGCTTCGATCAGTCACCCGGTTGTCCTGCCGAGTGGAGATATCAGCCGCGTATCGGCCTCGGTCGGCATGTCTTCGCGCAGCTTTGATGTCGCCTCGGCAAAAGACCTGCTTGAGCAGGCAGATTTTGCCCTGTTCCGCGCCAAGGAAGCGACGTCCGGCCCCGTGGTCGAGTTTTCGTCTCATCATGCCGCCAGCAAACGCCGCGAAGTGCTTGTGCACCAAGCTTTCAAGAATGCGGATCTCGACAAGGAAATTCATCTGGTTTTCCAGCCGATCATCGACACACGCGATGGGGCCATTCGGCGTTGCGAGGCACTGGCGCGCTGGGACAGTCCGGAAATTGGTATGGTGCCGCCGGGCGAGTTCGTGCCGATTGCCGAGAAAGCTGGCATGACCCAGGAAATGACTCTGGCAGTCTTCCGCAAGGTGATTGCCCAGTTGAAGGTTTGGCCGGAAACGGCACGTATTGCGGTGAACCTGTCTGCGCAGGATGTGAACAGCCGGCAGTGTACGGACCTGCTTGCCTCGATGCTGATCCGCCAGCCGCCGAGCCTGCGCCAGCGCATTTCGATTGAGGTGACCGAATCCTCTTTGCTGACGGATTTCACCGAGGTTCACAACAACCTGCTGAAATTCCGGGAACTGGGTGTGAAGATCGCGCTGGATGATTTCGGCACGGGCTTCTCGTCCCTGCGGTACTTGCAGGAATTGGAATTCGACATTGTGAAGATCGATCGAAGCTTCATTTCGTCAATCGACCACAATCAGAAAAGCTTTGGCCTTGTCCGGACGATCAGCCGCCTCTGCCGGTCGCTGTCGATTGCCTGTGTGGCGGAAGGCGTGGAGACCCGCGAGGAACTGGACCATGTGCGCTCGGCCGGGTGCCATCTGGTCCAAGGCTATATCTTCACCAAGCCCCTGATGGCCGAGAAGATGCTGCCTTACCTGACCGGCGAGCTGAAGTTCGACGGCATGGGATCCATGCTGTCGGTCCCGACCCAGGTGGTCGCCTGATCGACTTCGCCCTGCAAGGCAAATTTCTTGTTACCGCCCGCCTCATGGTCATGCTATGGAAACAGCAGGGACGCCTGAAAGGCTGTGAAGGGAACAAATTCAATGACACTATCCGTAATCAGCGCCGGTTTCGGGCGCACAGGCACGATGTCGCTCAAACTGGCGCTCGAGCAACTCGGCTTCGGGCCGTGCCATCACATGATCGAGGTCATCGAGAATGGCGAGGCACAGGTTCCGCTCTGGAATTCTGCGCTGGCAGGCACACCAGACTTCGGCGCCATTTATGACGGGTACAATTCCGCCGTGGACTGGCCAACCGCAGCCTTCTGGCAGGAGACGGCCGAGGCCTATCCGGACGCGAAGATCATCCTTTCGACGCGTTCCGCCGAGAGCTGGTACAGCAGCATATCCGAGACCATTCTGGCCACCGTCTGGGCGCCGGACACCTGGCCGCCGCAAGCGACCGAATGGTTCAAGATGGTGACAAAAGTGCTGGAGCGCAGCTTTGGCGGCGCGAAAGACAAGGACAGCCTGATCGCCGCCTTCAACGCGCACGAAGCCGAAGTGAAGGCGACCATTCCCGCCGAGCGCCTTCTGGTCCATTCGGCCAAGGATGGCTGGGAACCACTCTGCGCCTTCCTGGGTAAGCCGGTGCCCGCCGAGCCTTATCCGCGTACCAACAGTAAGGAAGAATTCTTCCAGCACATGACCAAGGCCGACAACATGTAGGCTGGCCGCGCCAGCAGGTGCGACGCCTGTGAGGGCGCTTCGGGGGAGTTTGAATTTTCGTGAAAGGTGGCGCGGTCAGGGGTCCGGACCGGGCAGGGCGTAGCTTTGGCTGAACGGCATCTGGCAGCTTGGTTCGCCCGCATCAAGTCGCACACGGTTCCGGTGTTCGCCGGGATGGGCGGAGTCCAGATCGCCGATCGCCAGGCGGAAAGCCTTTGACCATGTGAAGGCCAGCGGGTCCGGGTCGCGCTCATGCGGCGCGTCGCCGATCCATTGAAGATACACGGTGCCGCGATGGTCGATGACCGTCATGAACGGAACGCCCCGGCCCTTCAGCGCCCGCACATACAGGCGCAGGGCGACCATCTGCAGCCAGATCCAGAACCGGTAGGGTTCCAGATGCGGCGATAGCGGGCCGAGCGGGGCAAACAGCGAGTCCATGCAGCCAATCCTGCCACGGCGCCAAGTCCGGTTGGATAGGGCGTAGAAAAAACCCCTGACCTGCGCGGCAGGTCAGGGGTTTTGACGTTAAAGGGCCGGGGACAGGCCGGGTGGTCTCCCCGGATCAATTAGTAACTCTTCGGCAGGCCGAGGACGCGTTCGGCGATGAAGTTGAGGATCATCTCGCGGCTGACCGGGGCGATGCGGGCGAGCATGGCTTCGCGCATCATGCGCTCGACATGGTATTCTTTCGCGTAGCCCATGCCGCCATGTGTCAGCACGGCGGTCTCGCAGGCGCGGAAGCCGGCTTCGGTGCCGAGATATTTCGCGGAATTGGCTTCGGCCCCGCAATCCTGTCCGGCATCATAGAGCCCGGCCGCCTTGTAGGCGAGCAGTTCGGCGGCGGAGAGTTCGGCCCAGGATTTTGCCAGCGGATGCTGGATGCCCTGATTCTGGCCAATCGGACGGCCAAAGACGACGCGCTCTTTCGCATAAGTTGCGGCCCGCTCCAGCGCGGAAAAGCCAAGCCCGATGGATTCCACCGCGAACAGGACGCGCTCCGGGTTCAGGCCCTGAAGCAGGTATTTGAAGCCTTCGCCTTCTTCGCCGATCAGGTGGTCTTTCGGCACTTCGAGCCCGTCAATATAGAGCATGTTGCACTCGACCGCCTTGCGGCCCATTTTCGGGATCGGCTGGCGCTCGATCTTGTTCGGGTCGAGGTCTGTGTAGAACAGGGAGAGGCCGAGATAGGGCTTGGCGCACTGGTCCTTGGGCGTGGTGCGCGCGATGATCAGGATCTTGTCGGCGCGCTGGGCCCCGGTCGTCCAGATCTTGCGTCCATTGATCGTGTAGCCGGTATTGGTGCGCTCGGCCTTGGTTTCGAGGCTGGACGTGTCGAGGCCGGAATTCGGCTCGGTCACGGCAAAGCACATCTTCTCCTCGCCAGAGATGATCTTGGGCAGGTTTTCGCGCTTCTGTTCCGGATTGCCGAAGCGCTCCAGGGGCTTCGGCCCGAAAATGTTGAGATGGATGGCAGAGGCGCCGGAATAGCCCGCGCCGGTGCGCGTGACCGTCTGCATCATCAGCGCCGCTTCGGTCAGGCCAAGGCCCGCGCCGCCATATTCCTCCGGGAAGGCAATGCCGAGCCAGCCGCCCGCGGCCATGGCGTCACAGAATTCCTCCGGCCAGTCGCCGGTCTCGTCCGTCTTCGCCCAGTAATCATCCCCAAAGGGTTCGAGCGTTTTTTCGACGGCGGCCTTGATGGCGGCCTGATCTTCACTCATCGGCGCGATCTGATGCATGTGACGTAATCCTCCTGAGGGCCAGACTTAAGGCGGCCATGCAGGCCCGTCCAGCGATTGCCCTGCGTCAGGGGAGCGCAATTGTGCGCGTGATGCCAATGGCTGTGAGGAAGGCTGGGTCGTGGCTGATGACGAGGAGGGCGCCGGAATAGGCGTTGAGGGCGGCTTCTAGGGTTTCGATCGTGGCCATGTCGAGATGATTGGTCGGCTCGTCCAGCAGGAGGAGTTCGGGCGGCTCGGGCGCGGCAAAGATGGCGGCGAGGCCCGCGCGCAGGCGTTCGCCGCCGCTGAGCGTCGCCACGGACTGGTGGGCAGCCTCATTTCGGAAGGCGAAGCGGGCGAGGGCGGCATGGGTTTCATTCTTTGTCAGGTGCGGCTGGACGGCGAGGATGGCCTCGAGAATCGAGCCGCCCGAGGGCAGCAGGCTGACATGCTGGTCCAACCGGGCGATGCGGGGCGTCAGCGTCTCGACCGTGCCGGAGGCGGGGGCGATTTCGCCAAGGACCATGCGCATCAGCGTCGACTTGCCGGCGCCATTCGGGCCGGCAATGGCGATCCGCTCCGGCCCTCTGATGTCAAAGCTGAGCGGCCCGAACAGGCGGCGGTTGCCGAAGGCGGCGACGGCCTCGGTCACGCGCAGGATGTCCTTTGACCGGGGCAGGTGAACCGGCGGCAATTCCATCGTGACGGGCGCGGTAACTTCGACCCTGGCGCGGGCGGCTTCCAGTACGGCAGCGCTTTCATTGGTCTGGCGGCTGGCAAGGTCGCCGCCCCGTGCGGCGGTGGCCTCGGCGCGTTCCTGCCGCTTGTCGAGCAGCATCTTGGGGGCATCACCCTTTGCGCGGGCGGTGCGGCCCGCCTTGTCGCGCCGGTCCTGTTTTTCCTTTGCGCGCTGGGCGTCTGCCTGTGTGCGACGCAGGGCGGTCTGGGATCTGGCGAGATCAGCTTCGGCCTGTGCGCGGGCAGCGTCGCGGGCTTCGCGGAAGTCGCTCCACCCGCCGCCGAACACGGTCACGCCTATGGGGGACAATTCCACGATCCGGTCCGTCTGTTCCAACAGGTCGCGGTCATGGCTGGCGATGAGTGCGCCACCGCGCCAATCGCGCAGGAGCTTCGCGATGGCGGCACGGCCATCCGTATCAAGATTGTTGGTGGGTTCGTCCAGCAGCAATATGTCGGGCTCTTCCAACAGGAGCCGGGCGATCATGATTCGTGTGCGTTCGCCGCCGCTGAGCCGGTATAGGCGGGTGTCCCATGGCATGTCGCGGAGACCGGTCGATGCCAGAACGGATTCGAGCCGGGACTCCAGCGTCCAGTCGGCCAAATCGGCATCTTCCAGTGAACCTTCACCCGCTGCCAGGCGCGCAAGTCGGGCAAGGCCGTCTGCCGCACCGAGCGTTTCGGAGATGGTCTGGGCTTCGTCCGCGATCTGGGCGAGGCGGCCCAGGCGGCCGTGCACGGACAGGCTGCCGCGTGCAGGCTCCACATCGCCGGCTATGGCGCGCAACAGGGTGGACTTGCCGCAGCCATTGCGGCCGACAAGGCCAATGCGTTCGCGGCCGAGCGACAGGGTCAGGCCGTCAAAGAGCGGCGTGCCGTCAGGCGTGGTGAGGGAAAGGGAATCGAGCGTGAGAAAGGAAGACATGGACAGGCCGTGCGATCATGGAAAGGGTCAGCGAAGCATTGGGCTTTGCGTAATCCATGTCTTTGGCCTCCAGTGGTTTCTCTGCGGATCGAAGCGCCTACATACGCATTCCGGCGCTGAATTCAAGGAAAATCAGACTTGCGCCGGAAGCGCGCGAGATGGCGCGAAGGCAGCGGCAAGGTCGCTGGAGTCGCCACCCAGTATCAGGTCAGCCACGATCCTTGCCGTGATGGGCGTCAAAAGGATGCCATTGCGATAATGGCCTGCGGCGACGAACATGTTGGGCTGGCGCGTGCGACCGAGAAAGGGCGCGAAGTCTGGTGTACCGGGACGTATGCCGGACCATGCGGAGGTGATGCGGGCATCCGCCAGCGAGGGCACGATGCGAGAAGCGTCTTGGAGGAGGTTGGCGACATCATCCGTGTTCGGCATACCTGTCGTACGGCCGGGCTCCATCGTGGCGCCGATGACAAGTTGGTCGCCACGTGGCACCATGTAGATCGGACCGGCGCGCAGTGTGGTGGCGGGGTGGTCTGCCCGACGCTCAACCGACAGCATCTGGCCGCCATAAGTGTCGATCTCATCCAGCGACGAGTCCCAGTTTGCCAGGCTGAATTGCTTGCCATGTTCGGTCACTTTCAACTCGCCGCTCTGCCAGCCGGCTGTGATCAGAATGAAATCATGGCCTTCCACATCCAGCGCGTCGTCGTGTGACTGTAACGGTGCGGGCGTGCGTTCCAGCATGATGCGAGGGTGGCGTTCACACAGGGCGAGCAGCGCCGAGACGACGGCGCGATTGTTCACGTGGCCATCCGTGGTGAGCTGCAGGACGCCGCGCAGGTCAGGCGACAGCGCCGGTTCGATCCGGCGTGCGGCATCCATGTCCAGCCGCTGGCCGGGCAGGCCGCGCTTGGTCAGCGTGTCGAGGATTCCGTCGAGGTGGGCTGCCATTGCTTCACTCGCGGCGACCGCCAGGGATGGTCCGGCCGCATATCCGACAGTTTCTCCGCTTTCGGTTTCAAGGTGCGCTGCAAATTCCGGCCAGAGCCGCGCGCTTTCAAGACAGAGATCAAAAAGTTGGGGGTGAACGCCCGGCTCTGAGGCGGCCTCGAAGGCGGGGGCAATCATGCCAGCAGCAGCCCAGCTGGCGCCGCGACCGGGTGTGTTGGGATCGTAGAGCGTGATGGCCGCGCCGCGCCGGGCGAGTTCGAGCGCGCAGCTGAGGCCGATAATGCCCGCGCCAGCGATGGCAATGCGGGGGGAAGATGTTTCGGGGCGGGCGGCGCAGGTCATCTGCGCTATCTATGCCATTCTACTAGCGAATTGAACGCTCAGGCGGCGGAGACCTGCATTTTCTGGCTTTCCCAATAGGATTGGAAAGCTTCGGCCCATTTCTGGCTCTGGAACACGATTTCCTTGCACATCTCGCCGGTCGGACGGAATGCGGTGCGTACCATCATTTCGGGGCCTTCATCGGCGTCGCGCTCAAGCTGTTCGATGACGAACGCGTCGAGCGTTGCTGACAGAAGCGCGTCCTCTTCCGGTGACCCTAAATCGAGATCCACTACGATATCTTTCATTGTCATCCCCAAGCACCTGATTGTTACGTCCGGTTTTCCGGACTCATTTTGTATCTTCAGATCAATATCGCATTTTGTGCGATGCAGCATAAGATTCTTGCTCATGACCGTCCCAATCCGGGGGTCTGTGCAAATTTCGGGCAAAAAGGTCGCGCATGTCGTTCGTTGCGATCCATTCTCAAATGTGATTGAACAGATCATCAATGCCCCTCAAAGAGAGTTTGTTCCATGAAATGGTATGCATCCCTGGCCACCGCCTGCGTTTTTCTTGCCGCTTGCGGGGCACCCTCTGGAGATTCCGGGGAGTCCGAAGTTGCTGCAGAATCTGTGGCTGAGCCCACCGGCCTGCTGAATGTATATTCGGCCCGGCACTATGATTCCGACAAGGAGCTTTACAAACGCTTCGAGGATGAGACCGGTATCCGCATTCGGTTTCGCGAATCCGGCGCGGCCGAACTGCTTGAGGCGATGAAGGCCGAAGGCGACAATAGTCCGGCGGATGTCATTATCTCGTCCGATGCTGGCACACTTTACCGATTCAAGGATGCGGGCCTGATGCAGCCCGTCGAGTCCGAATTGCTAGCGACGCGCATTCCCGAGCATTTCCGCGATCCGGACAATCAATGGTACGGTCTGGCCAAACGGCTGCGCGTGATCGTGTATGATCCTGCCCGTGTCGAGCCGGAGCAAGTGGATGAATATGCTGACCTCGCCAGCGCCAATCTCGAGGGCGATGTCTGCATGCGGTCCAGCACGAACATCTACAATCTCTCCCTGATGGGGGAATTGATTGATCGACTTGGCAAGGATACGGCCGAGGCTTGGGCGCGCAGCGTGGTGGCGAACTTCGCACGTCCGCCCCAGGGCGGCGACACCGGGCAGATTGAGGCAATTGCCGCTGGCCAATGCTCGGTCGCGCTGGTGAACCATTATTACTGGGTGCGCATGACGCAAGGCTCCGACGCCCAGCGCAAATCGGTCGAAAAGACGATGCTGTCCTTCCCGCAGCAGGATAGCTGGGGCGCGCATGTGAATGTCACCGGCGCGGGGGTTGCGGCCCATGCACCGCACAAGGAGGCTGCCATCCAGTTCATTGAATGGCTGGCCGGTGAGGAGGGCCAGTTCCTGCTGACCACCGAGACCAAGGAAATCCCGCTGGTCGCTGGCGCCGAGATGCCGGAAGGGCTCGACCGGCTGCCGCCTGATTTCAAGGAAAGCGTATTCCCGCTCAACAAGCTTGGAGAGAATCAGGCCGAGGCACAGGCCATCTACGACCGGGCTGGATGGAACTGATCTCGTTTGAGCGCTCTGGCCGCCATACGCCGCTTCCGATTCAGGAGCATTGACGGGCCCGCCTTATTGGCGGGCTTGATCATTGCTGTACCTGTTGTCGTGACCCTGTTTGCGGGCCTGATGAATGGTGGCGGTGAAGCGTGGACCCATATCCGCGACACGCTGTTGACCGGCTACACGACCGGCACGCTCGGCACGCTGCTGTTAACCGCGCTCATGACGCTCGCCGTTGCGGTTCCGGCGGCTTGGCTGGTGACGATGTACCAGTTTCCGGGACGGGGCCTGTTCGAATGGTTGCTGATCCTGCCTCTGGCGGCGCCCGGCTATGTGCTTGCCTATGCCTATGCCGATTTGATGGGCCTGATGGGGCCGTTCCAGACAGCGATCCGGGATGTTACCGGCTGGACCGCGCGGGACTATTGGTTTCCGGACATGCGCAGCCTGCCGGGGCTCGCCTTCGTGCTGACCTGCGCGCTTTATCCTTATGTCTATCTGACGGCCCGAGCGGCCTTCGTCTCGCAATCTGTCTGCGCTCTGGAGGCGGCGCGCAGTCTGGGTGCCAGCAGTGCCCGGCGGTTCTGGCAGGTCGCCCTGCCGGCCGCCCGACCGGCCATCGCAGCCGGCCTTGCCCTGACCCTGATGGAAGCGGCGGCCGATTATGGCGCAGCGGAGTTTCTCGGTGTGCCCACTCTGACCTTCGGCATTGTGCGCGCCTGGCAGAGCTTTGGCGAACCCGCGGCAGCGGCGCGGCTCGCTCTGGTTCTGGTCGTGATCGTGATCGCGCTGATTCTGACCGAGCGTCATACGCGGGGACGTGCGGGCAGCCAGCAAAGCTCGACGCGGTGGCGCAGCGTGTCACGGGCGCGCCTGCCACGCTGGGCCGGCCTGGGCGCAATGGCGGCCTGTGCGCTCCTGTTCCTTGCTACTTTCGTTTTGCCAATGTCGCGCCTGGTCTGGCTTGTCATGGAATCGCAAGACCAGATCGCGCCAATCGGGCGGGCGTTGGTGAACACGCTGATCCTTGCCGGGTCAGGTGCGGCGCTGGCGTTCGTGCTGGCGATGGTCATCGCGCTGACGGCCCGGCAGAGCGGACTGATCGCCGGCTTTGCGCGTCTGATGGCCTCGACCGGCTACGCCATTCCGGGTGCCGTTCTCGCGCTCGGCGCGCTGTTGGTGATGGGATATCTTGGCATCACGCTGACCGGGGCGGGGGCAATCGTGGCCTTGGCATGGGTCTATGCCAGCCGGTTCACCACGTCGGGCGCAGAGCCGATGGTGGCAGCGCTCGGTCGCGCCCCGGCCTCCATGGGCTATGCCGCCGAGAGCCTTGGGGCTTCGCCGCTGCGCCGCGCGGTTTCCGTTGACCTGCCGGTCGCGCTATCAGGCGCCATGGCTGGTGCACTGATCCTGTTCGTTGAATCCCTGAAAGAGCTGCCGGCTACCTTGATGCTGCGACCTTTCAATTGGGACACACTGTCTGTTCGGGCGAATGCCTATGCCACGGACGAGCGGTTGGCGGCAGCGGCCTTGCCGTCCCTACTCATCACGCTGGCAGGCTTGCTGCCCGTGATCCTGCTATCGTGGCGGCTCAGCCATTCGCGTCCGGGGGACACGGAATGAGTGTGCATTTGACCGCCACGAACGTAACCCGCCGCTATGGGCCAACCGCTGTGGTGGAGGGCGTAAGCCTCACTCTGGAACCCGGCAACATCACAGCATTGCTCGGTGGGTCCGGCGCGGGAAAATCGACTTTGTTGCGCTTGTTCGCCGGACTTGAACCGCTCGATGGTGGTGAGATCCGGCTGGGAGATGAATTGCTCTCTGCGCCGGGCAAGACGGTCCCGGCCGAGAAACGCCGCATTGGGCTGATCTTTCAGGATTTCGCCTTGTTCCCGCATTTGACCGCCGCGCAGAATGTGGCCTTCGGGCTCAAATCGCGCGGCAAGGAAGCGGCCCGCCTGCTGGCGGCCGAATGGCTGGAGCGGCTTGGTCTGACAGATCGGGCCGGCGCATACCCGCACGAACTCTCGGGCGGCGAACAACAGCGCGTGGCCATTGCCCGCGCACTTGCGCCGGAGCCTGCCGCGATCCTGATGGATGAGCCATTTTCCGGTCTCGACCCGGCATTGCGTGGCAGTGTGCGGGATACGGCGCTTGCCGCGATCCGGGAGGCTGGCATTCCGGCACTGCTGGTGACGCATGACCCGACCGAGGCGCTCGAAAGCGCCGATTGCATTGCCATTCTTCAGGGCGGGCACTTGTTGCAGCAGGGTGAAGCGGCTGAAATCTACCAGAGACCGCAAAGCGCGGCGATTGCCGCCGCTCTCGGTCCAGTCAGCCGCATACGGGCCGCAGACCTGCCGACCGGACTCGTCGGGCAGGATGTACCAGTCGGAGCGGAACTGATCGTACGCCCGGAAGGCGTGTTGCAGGATGAGAGTTCGGCGGTAAGGGCCAGTGTAACAGCCAGCCAGCTGACCGGCCCGCTTTGTCGTTTGTTGCTGGAGTGCCAGGGACAATCCCTTACCGCGCTTGTGCCGCGCATGACGGCACCAAAAGCAGGAACGGAGATTGGTATTCGGCTCGATCCAACCCTGACATTCATCTTCCAGTCAGCCGATTCCTGACAAATCCGTTATAGTGCGAGGAAGCCCTCGCCAATCGGTAAGGCATCCCATAAAATCAGGGATGTAGATGCAATCAACAGGAGGCGCTTTGCATGGCGCGAAATTTCCTGAAACTGGCCGCGACCGCAGCGCTCGCCGCAATGATGGCGGCAAGCGCCACGGCCCAAAGCCTGATCCGCGATGCGGAGATCGAGGAGACGCTGCGCGAATGGACCAATCCCATTCTCGAAGTGGCTGGGCTGAAGCCGAACGATGTCGGCCTGTACCTGATCAATGATCCTTCATTGAATGCGTTCGTGGCGAACGGTCAGAATATTCACCTTCATACCGGCCTTATTATCGCTGCGGATTCCTCGCTGCAGATCAAGGGCGTGATCGGGCATGAGACGTGTCACATCGCCTGTGGCCACTCGGTCAGCCGTTCGCGCGCGGCCGGGGTCGCCATGCGCCCGGCGCTGCTCTCTATCGGTCTTGGTATTCTGGCCATGGCCGCCGGTGAAGGGGGTGCAGGTGCAGCCCTGATCGGTTCATCACAACAATTTGCTGCGCTGAACTTCTTCACGCACACGCGTTCGGAAGAGGCCACGGCCGATGCCGCGGCAGTCGAATACCTCACGCAGCTTGGTCAGTCGCCCCGCGGGATCGTCGAATTCTTCGAGAATTTCCGCTATCAGGAAGTCCTGTCCAGCGCGCGCCGATATCCCTATTTTCGGGCCCACCCGCTCGCATCGGACCGGATCCGCACCGTGCGCCAGCTGGCCGAAGATTCCGGCATGATGGACACGCCGCAAACCGATCGGGAATTGAATCAATACCAGATGATGCGTGCCAAGCTCATCGGCTTCCTCGACACACCGAACAAGGTGGCACGCGAATACCCGGCCAGTGACCAGAGCCAGCCAGCGCGATATGCGCGTTCCATCGCCGCCATGCAGGTCTCCGATATTGATCGCGCGCTGATCGAGGTGAACTCACTGCTTGAAGACGATCCGGAAAATCCATTTTTCTGGGAGCTTAAAGGCCAGATCCTGTTTGAGAGCGGCCGCGCGGCCGAATCTGTTGCGCCGCACGAGAAATCGCTCGAACTGAAGCCGGGCCAGCCCCTGCTGCTGATCAACCTTGCCCGGTCACTGAATGCGCGTGACGAAGCAGGCGATGTCGAAGCCGCTGAAAAGGCTTTGCATGATGCGTTGATTGCCGAGCCGAACAATGCGTTCGCCTGGGCTCAGCTGGCCATCACATATGAAAAGCAGGGGCGCCGCGCCGATGCCCAGCTGGCCACAGCCGAGTCTGCCTATGCTGTTGGCGACATTGTGCGAGCCAACCGGTTTGCCCATTTTGCTGTCCAGAGCCTGGAGCCTGGCACGCCGGATTATCGCCGCGCTGACGACATCCTGTTGGTGACCGATGCCAACAATCCGGACAATCGCGACATGTATCGCCGCAATCGGCGTTTCTCGCTCACGGTCGAATAGTCCTGATCAACTTTGTGTTAGGCCGGATAGACGTGCGGAATTCAGGCCGTATATCTGGCCTGAACCGACTTTGACCTGAATATGACAGGAAACCACGCATGACTTTCAGACTGACCACGATGACGGCCGCCATGGCTGCGCTCGCCCTGACGCCCGCCTGCGCCGAGAGCAAGGCGGCGCCGGTCGCTGATCGCGAAGCCATGGAACAAGTTGTGCGGGAGTACATTCTCGAGAACCCGGAAATCATCGAGGAAGCGCTGATCAAGCTGTCCGCGAAGCAGCAGGCTGCAGCCTCTCAAGAGGCGCAGAAAGCCATCGCGAGCAATTTCGACGCGATCTACAATAATGAGAATGACTATTTCATCGGCCCGGCCGATGCAGAGATCACCGTGGTCGAATTCTTCGACTATCGCTGCGGCTGGTGCAAACGGTCGGTCGAATGGATTCAGGCATTGCCGGAAGACTATGACGGTAATGTCCGGGTCGTCTTCAAGGAACTGCCAATCTTTGGCGGCATCAGTGAGACCGCTTCGCTTGCGGCGCTCGCCGCCGGCAAGCAAGGCAAGTATCGCGAATTCCATCTGGCTTTGATGGCCATCAAGAACAATGACGACCTGACTGAAGCCAAGCTCGACGAAGTGGCCAGGGATGTGGGCATGAACGTCCAGAAAATGCGCGCCGATATGGGCTCGATCGACATTCAGCGCAAACTGTCTGAGTCCAAGCAACTTGCCCGCGCCGTAGGTGTCGAGGCCACGCCGAGCTTCCTGATTGGCAATGAGTTCATCGAAGGCGCAAATCGCGAACGGCTGAATGAGGCGATCAAGGCCGAGATCAAGGGCTGATCAGAACCAGACGAATCTCAGCAGGGCAGTGACGTCTCGTACGGGCTGTCCAGTGAGAACATCGGAATGGTCGCGATCAATACGCGGCCATCATCCCCTTTGAGATCATAGGTGCCACCCATGATTCCGGACGGGGCCGCCAGTGGCGCGCCAGACGTATAGCTGAAGCGTTCGCCCGGCCCGAGGGTTGGGGTCTGGCCGATCACGCCTTCACCTTCGACTTCCTGACGACGGCCTTCGGCATCCACGATGCGCCAGTGACGGCGCACGATGGTCCAAGTCTGCTCGCTCTCATTCTCAACGTCGACCGTGTAGGACCACATGAACCGGGCGCGCGCCGGTTCGGATTCGTCATGCATGAACTTCGGACGCACGCGAATGCGCACACCATCGGTGATCTGTTCGTATTGCGGAGGAGGAACCCGTCTGCCCATCATGTGAAATTCAATCCAATTCGTTCACACACTGTTAAGGGCGCGCGTCAAATCCATTACAAGATCGTCAGAATCTTCCAGACCGACCGACATCCGTATCCAGCTCCAATCGAGTCCCATCGAGGCCTGCTCCTCATCGCTGAGCGCGCGGTGTGTGGTGGAGGAGGGATGACAGGCGAGCGACTTGGTGTCGCCGAGATTGTTGCAGATATCGACAAGCTCCAATGAATTCAGAAGCTTGAAGGCTTCTTCCTGTCCACCTTTCACCGAAAAGGCGATCATGGTGCCGCCTGCGCTCATCTGGCGCTTGTGGATGTCGTAGTGTGGATGGTCCTCGCGATGCGGGTAGCGCACGGCGGCTATCGCCGGATGATCCGCAATAATGTCTGCCAGGCGGGCAGCATTTTTTGTTTGCTGGTCGACGCGCAATTTAAGTGTTTCGAGTCCCTTCAGCACAACCCAGGCGTTGAACGGCGACGCAGCCGGGCCCAGATGGCGCAGCCACGGATCGTAGATTTCCTCCATCCGCGCCGAATCGCACAGGATTGCCCCGCCCATGACGCGGCCCTGGCCGTCCATATGCTTGGTGGTGGAATAGACGACGACATCCGCGCCAAGCTCCAGAGGCTTCTGAAGGATTGGCGTCGCGAAGACATTATCGACCACCAGAATCGCGCCAGCGGCCTTGCAGAGCCTGGCGACCGCCTCGATGTCGACGCCGTCCAGCAGCGGGTTGGCCGGGCTCTCGATCAGGACGAGCTGGCAGCCCTTGGCGATCTCCCGCTCCCAGGCCTCAAGGTCAGCGCCATCCACGAAAACCGTCTCGATGCCAAATTTGGGCATCTGATTGGCGATGATCCAGCGGCAGGATCCGAACAGGGCCGTCGCGGCCACGACGCGATCTCCCGCTTTCAGCGGTGCCAGGATCGCGGTTGAGATGGCGCCCATGCCGGAGGCAGCAACGCGGCAGGCCTCGGCATTTTCGATCAGGGCGAGCCGCTGTTGCAACATCTCACATGTCGGGCTGCCATAGCGGGAATAGACAAAGCCATCCTCTTCGCCCGCCATACGGCGCATGGCCTGTTCAGCGCTGTCATAGGAAAAGCCGGATGTCAGGTAGATCGCTTCGGAAATCTCGCCATGTTCGGAACGCATAAGGCCGCCGCGCACCGCTTTGGTCGCAGGCTTCCAGCCCTTTTTTCCGTCGTCGCCCGGTGCATCTGCCATGACACGATAGTCCCTTGTGTTTCCTGTAACGGGTCTTATGCCTGAGAGGGTAAGGGGTGCAAGTGATGGCCGTCGATTCTGGTGTATTGTCTGATCATGAGATTGAAGCGCTTCTCGGCGCTGATGCGATCCGGACGGACCTGCCGCTGGATGAGGGGCAGGTGCAGCCGGCAAGCCTTGATCTCCGCCTGGCCGAAGATGCTTATCGGCTGAGGGCGAGCTTCCTGCCCGGCAAGGATCGTACAGTCGCCGAGATGTTGCAGGAGCCGGGCATCCATATGCACCGGATCGATTTGACCAAGGAAGGCGCGGTTCTGGAAACGGGATGCGTCTATCTTGTGCCGCTGATGGAATCCCTGCGCTTGCCTGCCGGCATTGCGGCGCGGGCCAATCCGAAAAGCTCGACCGGCCGGATTGACGTGTTTACGCGGCTCGTCACCAATCGCTCCCGCGCTTTTGATGAAGTGCCAACGGGCTATTCCGGCCCGCTCTACCTGGAAGTCAGCCCGCGCACTTTCCCGATCATGGTGCGCCCTGGTGACCGGCTCGCGCAGATACGGTTCAAGCGCAAGAAGCCTGAGACGCTGAAGGAAAAAGTGGTCTCGATCGATCTCGAGTCCACGGGCGACCAGCCAGTTGGCTATCGTGCCAAGCATCATTCGGGCATTGTCGACCTGCGCGGCATTGGTGCGCATGAAGCGAGCCAGTTCTGGGAGCCGATCTGGCCGCGCGATGGTCGAATTGTTCTGAACCCGGAGGAGTTCTACATTCTGGTCAGCCGCGAAACGGTGAAAGTGGGCGCGATGGAGGCCGCCGAAATGGCGCCCATTGCGCCGGAGTTGGGCGAATTCCGCGCGCACTATGCGGGCTTCTTCGATCCGGGCTTCGGTACGAATAGTGGCGGTAGCCGCGCTGTGCTGGAAGTGCGGTCGCGGGACGTGCCCTTTATCCTCGAACACGGCCAGCCCGTCGCCAAGCTGGTCTATGAAAGCATGGCCTCCAAGCCCAAGGGTCTCTATGGCGGCAAGGGCTCCAACTATCAGGGGCAGGGGCTGAAATTGTCGAAGCATTTCAAGACCTGAAGGTGCATGTGATGAAGCTCTACTATTCCGCGACGTCTCCTTATGCCCGCAAGGTGCGGGTGCTGATCATTGAGCATGGGTTGCAGGAGGCGGTGGAATTGGTGCGCGCTGATCCCATGGCGGAGAATGCTGCGTCGAAAATTGGGAATCCCCTGAGCAAGGTCCCCGCGCTTGAGATGGATGACGGCGCTCACCTGTTCGATAGTCCGGTGATCTGCGAGTATCTCGATCATCAGGCGGCGGGAGAGCCCTTGCTGGCGCGCGAAGGCGCCTCTCGCTGGGCGGTGCTGACGGCCCAGGCGCTTGGTGATGGCATTCTGGATGCTGCGCTCAGTCTCGTCATGGAATCGCGACGTCCTGAAACCGAGCGCTCCGCCTACTGGCAGGATCGGTGGACGGCAGCAATTCATCGCGGCGTGGATCAGATCGCCGAAGATGTTGCGTCAGACCGGGAAGCATTCGACCTTGGGCGGATCGCCTATGCCTGCGCGCTTGGCTATCTCGACTTTCGCTTGCCCGACCTCGACTGGCGTGGCCCGCATCCGAACCTGCTGGCCTGGTTTGAAGATATGTCGGCGCGCGAGAGCTTTGCTCTCACCACGCCGCCGGAATAGAGTCATTCGTCCAGATTGAGTCGCATCTCGGTTATGTAGGGATTGAAACCTGCCTTCTCGTACGCACGGATGGCGGGATCATTGCCGCTATAGACGGTCAGCCGTATCTCGGTGAGGTCGCGCATGCGGGCCCAGTCGAGCAAATAGTCCGTCAGGATACGGTTCAGTCCCTTGCCGCGATGATCAGGGTGCACGAACATGAATCCCAGAAAGGCGTGATTGTCAGAGGCAATGTAGGGTTTTGACGCCCGCTTTTCTGCATAGCCCGTCGCAATGATGGCACCGTCCAGCTCAATCACGGCGACTTCTGCATCCTCGGACCGGACGCGTTCGCCAAGATCATAATAGCTGATCGGATCCGGCTTCAGCGTATGGTCGTAGGGCCGCTCGGCGGCGATGATTCCCTGTTCGCATTCTTTCAAGGCGGGCAAGTCGTCCAGTGTGGCGGATCGGGGGCGCAGAGAGGCGGGAGATAGATGCGTGGACATGGCCATCCTTCTGCCGGACTTGGTTTGCTGCTTCAAGGATGCGGCGTGGGAATACCGTGGCGAAGGGTCAGCGCGTTCAGAATTGCATCCTTGTCGTCGATGAAATGCACGCCAGCATGCTGCTTGACGCCTTGGCATCCTTCGCCTGCATCCGACAGGATCAGCACGGGGAGGGACTGGTTCTCAGGCCCGAGACGACTGACCAGGTCCGCGCGTGGGCGCGGCCAGGCGATGCGGTGAATATCGATCTGTTCGGCCAAGCATGGGAAGGCGGCAATCAGACCTTCCATCAACATGCAATGCCAGCAATAGAAAATCTCGTCCGGATAGGCCGGGTCTTCAAAGGGGGGCTGAAGGAGGAAGAGGTCATCCTTCGCCATTCTGCCTTATCCCTTCGATCCGGCCAGTTCGCGATAGGTGACCAATTGGCCGGTGCGTGTCTCGCTCGGGCTGACCAGCTTGACCAGTTCGGCGGCAACCTCTTCCGGGGTCGGAAGAGTCATCGGATCTTCGCCGGGCATGGCTTCGGCGCGCATACCGGTGCGTGTGCCACCCGGATCGAAAATATTGGCGCGCAGTTTCATGTTCTCATTCTCGTCGGCCCAACCGATGACGAGTGCTTCCATCCCTGCCTTGGCGGCCTGGTAGGGGCCCCAAAATGCACGCGGCTTTCGGGCAACGCTGGACGTCACAAAGACGGCGCGGGGCGTATCGGACTGATGCATCCAGGGCGAAAGGGTGCGGATCAGGTGAAAGTTGGAAGTGAGGTTCACCGCAATCGTCTCTTCAAAGCTGCGGGGACCACACGTCTCGACCGGGCCAAGCGTGCCAAGAATGCCGGCATTGGCAACGAGACCATCCAGACGACCAAAGCGTTCGCCGATCACCTTGCCGAGCGTCTCGATGCCCTTGGTGTCTTTCAAATCCATCGGCACAAGAACAGCTTCGCTGCCAAACGCGCGGATCTCGTCGTCAAGCTTCTGCAGCGCGGCCTTGGAGCGGGCAACCGCAATGACGATGTTGCCTTGACGGGCAAGCTCCAGCGCGGCGGCGCGGCCAATGCCACGCGAGGCGCCGGTAACAAGGACGAGCCTCGGGGAAGCGGAAGGGGTATCTGTCATGGCGCGGCTCAGGAAAGGCGATCAAGCGTCGTCCAGCAGGGAGAGTTGACGCTCCTTGTCGGATTCTGCATGTTCATTATCGACCAGCGGCGTTGGATAGTCACCCGTGAAGCAATGGTCGGAGAATTGTGGTTGCATCGGATTGCGCTGCGGCTCTCCAATGGCGGTATAGAGGCCCGGTACCGACAGGAAACCGAGCGAGTCGACGTTCAGTTCACTGACCATTTCCTCGTGCGTATGGATCGCCGCGAACAGTTCGGATTTGGCCGCCATGTCGATGCCGTAGAAGTCCGGGTTCAGGATGGGTGGGCTGGCCGAACGGAAATGAATTTCCTTGGCGCCGGCATCACGCACCATCTGGACGATCTTTTTCGACGTGTTGCCGCGCACGATGGAATCGTCGACGAGAATGACACGTTTGCCTTCCAGGACGGCGCGATTGGGGCTGTGCTTCTTGGAGACCGCGCTCTGACGTCCTGTCTGGGTCGGCTGGATGAAGGTTCGGCCGACATAGTGGTTCCGGATGATACCCATCTGGAACGGGATGCCGGACGCTTCGGAAAATCCGAGTGCAGCGGGCACGCCCGAATCCGGCACCGGCACGATGACATCCGCATCGGCGGGTGTTTCGGCGGCCAGCTGGTGTCCCATGCGGCGGCGTACTTCATAAATCGAACGGCCCTGAACGATGCTGTCCGGACGGGCGAAATAGACGTATTCGAATACACAGGGACTGGTCGGGCGCTGCGGAGCGAAGCGATAGGATTCGACACCCTTGTCGCTGATGATGACGATTTCGCCATTCTCGACTTCACGCACGAACTCGGCGCCGATAATGTCCAGCGCGCAAGTTTCAGAGGCCAGCACATATGCGTCGCCCAATTTTCCAAGGATCAATGGGCGCAGTCCAACCGGGTCACGCGCGCCGACCAGTTTCTTGCCGGTCAGGCCGACCAATGCGTAGCCGCCTTCGATTCTCTGAAGTGCGTCCACCAGGCGCGCGAGGAAATCCTTGCCCGTGCTGCGCGCGACGAGGTGAAGGATGACTTCCGTGTCCATGGTAGACTGGAAGATGGCGCCGTCCTTGACGAGGTCATGGCGCAGCTTGCGGGAATTGGTGAGGTTACCATTGTGCGCCACGGCGAACCCGCCCCCGGCGAGGTCGGCGAAGATTGGCTGCACGTTCCGCAATATGGTGCGGCCCTGTGTAGAGTATCGGTTATGGCCGATGGCAGCATGACCCGGCAGGCGCGTTCGGAGGTCTCCCCCGAAATGCTCTCCTACCATGCCCAAATGACGTTCCGAGGGGAATCGCTTGCCGTCAAAGGTAATCATTCCGCAGGCTTCCTGCCCGCGATGCTGGAGCGCATGCAAGCCAAGCGCTGTCAGCAGGCTGGCTTCATGATTTCCAAAGACACCGAAGACGCCACATTCCTCGCGGGGCTTGTCGTCATCATGATCGAAAAGGACCATTTGAGACGCACCTCCTGAGTGACGGTATTGCGACAAGGGCCTATTGCCCTGTTTTGCCCTCTGAGGGAAGGGCGGCTTGCACATCTTTTCCGACTTTCGACGCATTGTCGTTCACATAGTTCGCCATCTCGGCGAGTGGTGGGTACGTCATCGAATTCCGGATGAAGTCCGGGATCCGGCTCTCATCAAGCGCCAGATTGAGGAGCACGGCAAAGAAAACGAGGGCGATGGCACCGCGCGCAATGCCAAAGAACAGACCGGCGAAATGGTCGAACATGCCAATGCCGTCGGCGCCCTGGATGTTCTTGGACAGGCGCTGGCCAAACCATGCGACCAGAACATAAACAATGATGAATGCGACAACGACCAGGGCAAGATCGCCCAGCAACGGGTCCACGCCTTCCGGCACCAGCGTGCGCACGCCGTCTGCAAAGAAGCGGCGGGCATAGAAGGCGGCGGCCAGGGCGGCGATGAATGATCCGAGTGTCGCGATCTCGCGCAGGAACCCTCTGGCAAATGCCATGATCGCGGAGATCACAATGACTGCAACCGCGATAGCGTCGAAAGCTGTAATGGACTCAAGCATTTTGGGCGTCCGGAGCGAGAAGGTGGGCGAGATCGATAAGCCGTTTAATTGGGGTGATCGTCAAGCCATCCACTGAAGTCGGACTGCCTTCGGGCACATAAGCATGGGTGAAGCCAAGCCGGACGGCTTCCTTGAGACGTTGCTCCATGCGGGCCACCGGGCGCACTGCGCCCGACAGGGCCACTTCGCCGAAGAACACGGTCCGCTCGGGCACAGGCGTATCGGCAAGGGAGGTCAGCAGCGCCGCCGCCGCGCCAAGGTCTCCGGCTGGTTCGCCAATGCGATAGCCGCCTGCGACCGAGAGATAGACATCCATGCCCGACAGGCTGATCCCGCAGCGCGCTTCCAGCACGGCGAGCAGCATGGCAAGACGCCCGCCATCCCAGCCGACGACGCTGCGCCGGGGCGTGCCATAGGCGCTTTTGGCCACCAATGCCTGCACTTCGGCGAGCACAGGACGTGAGCCTTCCATCGCCGCATAGACCGCTGCCCCGCCTTCGCCATCGCCATCGGCTGACAGGAACAGGGCAGATGGTTCCTTGGCCGGGGCGAGGCCGTATTGATGCATTTCGAAGATGCCGATCTCGTCAGTCGGGCCGAAGCGATTCTTCACGGCGCGCAGGATGCGAAACTGGTGTCCGCGCTCACCCTCGAAATAGAAGACGGCATCGACCATGTGCTCGACCACGCGCGGACCGGCAATATTGCCCTCCTTGGTGACGTGCCCGACGAGCACCAGCGCGGCGCCGGACTTCTTGGCCCAGCGAGTCAGTTCCTGCGAGCAGGCCCGGACCTGGCTGACCGAGCCGGGCGCGGCCTCAAGACTGTCAGACCACATGGTCTGGATGGAATCGATCACCACGAAATCAGGTTTGGCCGCTTTCAGCGCCGAAAGGATCTTTCGAAGGTCGGTTTCGGTGGCGAGGTCGACCGGGCTTTCGGCAACCTTCAGTCGCTTGGCGCGCTCCTGGATTTGCGCGGCAGCTTCCTCGCCAGACACATAGACCGTTTTCACGCCATTGCGGGCGAGTCGCGCGGCGACTTGCAGCAGCAGGGTCGATTTGCCGATACCGGGATCGCCGCCAATCAAGGTGGCGGATGATGGCACGATGCCGCCGCCGAAGACGCGATCCAGTTCTTCCACACCCATGACGATGCGTGCCGGCGTTTCGGTCTCGGCGTTCAGAGCGACGAATTCTGTCTTGCTGGAGCGCTTCGTGCCGGCCTTGGGCGCAGCGAGACCGCCCGGCGTGCCGCCGACCGTCTCCTCGACCAGCGTATTCCACTCGCCACAGCCCGCGCATTTGCCACTCCACTTGGAATGAACTTCGCCACAGGATTGGCACACAAAGGCAGTCGTCGCGGTCTTGGCCATGGTCAGAGAGATATGAGGGTTTGCGGGCAGGGGAAAGGGTTCGCTTTCGGTCCGGGCTGCAAAAGTGAGGGCGCGGGATGCCGGTTGCATTGCTGCAGACGGTCAGGTTCGCAGTCTCTTGTGTTCGCACGCCGGGGGCGGCAAACATCGGCCGCATGTCGACTGATAATCAAAATCCCGGAAACGACGGCCGCAGTTCAGGCCGACCGTTCGCGCCGCTGCAGCCTGCGCGGCAATTGCTGGGAGAGAAGCGTTACCGGGAGGCCCATGCTTATTGCCGGAACGCGCTGGAGCAGGACCCGGACTGCGCCGATGCTTTTTTTGTGCTTGGTATCATCAATTATGAACACAATCAGTTCGAGCGCGCCCTGAAACTGTTCGAACGCGCGCTTGAGAAAGGCCATCCCGAGCCGGGAGCGCACGTTCAGGCCGCGCGATGCTACGCCAAGCTGACTTTGCCGAAGCAGGCGCTCATACATATTGAAGCCGCCATAAAACTACAGCCATCGGACGGTTTCACGCTGGCATCTATCGGCGCCACGTTGAGCGCCCTGGATCGGCATGAGGAAGCGGTCGCCTTTCACAGGCAGGCCGCGACCGCCTCTTCGAATGATCCGATCGTCTTCTTCAATCTTGGTTCGTCCCTGCAATTCATTGGTGATTTTGAGGGGGCAAGGAAAGCGTACCGAACCTGCCTCCAATTTGCGCCTCAGTACATTCCGGCGCGCGCCTATCTCGCGCTGATCACGAAACACAGCCCAGAGCAGAACGCAGTCGCGGAGCTTGAGGCCGCTTGGCAGCAGCGGCACCCGCGAGACATTGAAGGCGGGCTTCAACTCGCCCATGCCATTGCAAAAGTGCATGAGGACCTGGCCGACCCGGCAGCAGCCATGGACTGGCTGGACAAGGGCAAGGCCCTGGTGCGTCAGAATATTCCCAGTCAGCGAATGCAGAATCAGGCCAGTTTCGAAGCCGCCGAAGCGCTGTGCCATACGCTCGGCGTGAACAGTGAGGTTCAAACTGGCGGCCCGATTTTCATTGTCGGCCTGCCGCGTACCGGCACCACACTTGTCGACCGTATCATTTCCAGCCACTCCGGCATCGTGTCTGCGGGAGAACGCCCGGAGTTCGGAGCTTTCCTGAAGCGCGCAGTCGGCAATGACAGCGCGGACATGCTGGACGCTCGTACGATCAAGGGGGCGGCCGGAACCGACCTGTTGGCGGTCGGACAAAACTATATCGAAAGTGTGCAGGGAATATTGAACGGCGCGCAGCGCTTCACCGACAAGATGCCGATCAATGCCTTACTTGTTCCGGCCATACTTGCCGCCTTGCCGAATGCGCGCGTGATCTGTTTGCGGCGACAGCCTGCCGATAGTGTGTTGAGCATCTATCGCCAGCTGTTCGCCCTGTCGGCATTGCACTATCGTTGCGCGCACAGTCTTGAAGACCTGGCGGATTATGTGGCGCGCTTTCATGGTCTTGTTGAGACTTACACGGGCGCGCTCCCGTCCTCGCGGTTCACTCTGGTTGACTATGAGACCCTGGTGGAGGAACCCGAGGCGGAAACCCGGCGGCTTCTGGAATTTTGCGGTCTCGACTTCGAGCAGGCATGTCTGGACTTTCAGGAGAATAGCGCGCCCGTGGCCACCGCCAGCGTCGCCCAGGTGCGCCAGCCCATGTATCGATCATCTGTGGACCGTTGGAAGCGCTATCAGCCCCAGCTTGAGCCAGCCCTTGAGATACTTCGGAAGGCTGGACGACTCTAGGCGTCGCGTCTCAGAGCTGTGCCGGGGGAGACGCATCATGGGTGTCCGTTTCGGGAGGAGACGTCTCGGTCGCCGCGCTGTCGCCACAGGTGAAAGCGGCAAGCCCTTCCGGCATTTTCCCGTCTGTCAGACGCACGGCGCGGGCCGGTCCCCGGGCGTTGCCCGCGGTGAAGGCAAAGCGTCCGTCCAACACGTCGACATTGCGCTGGTAGAATGGGATGTAGCCCGAGAAGAGACGTTTGGAGAGGCTGGGCGCAAATTCGAACCGCCCGGTAGACGCACGGCGGGAGCCTTCAAACCGACCCGTCAAAGTGACCGAGTTGATCTCTTTCGTGCCGACCAGACGGACCGGAAAGCGCGCGGTGGCAGGGATCGGTTTGAAGGCTTCCTGGATCTTCTCGCCATCGCCCACCACCGGAGCCGATAGCGGATCATCTGACAGGAAAACCCGCCAAGCCAGGTGCAAACCCTCATAACGTGTGAAGTCGGCCTCTTCGGTGCAGGTGTCGATGTGCCATTCCCCGTCGAGGCGAAATTTCTCGTATTGCAGCCAGCCCGTAAAGGCGAGCGATAGCGCCGTGAAGGCCACCGAAATATATTTGATGAAATCCATCATGGCGCGTCTCCCCGTGTTCCCGGCGGAGACTGCGCCTGAAGATCAGTCTGGGGTCAAGTGGCAGAAAAGAATCTAAATCGCCGGCTGGATCGGGCCTTCGGCGCGTCCGTGGACGAACTGGTCGACATATTCGCTGCCGCTATTGTCGATGATGTCAGCCGGGCCGTGCCATATGATCTTGCCCTCATAGAGCATGGCGATGTTATCCGCGATCTTGCGCGCCGAGGCCATGTCATGCGTGATCGAGACGGCGGCTGCGCCGAGGCCGCGCACCTGTTCGAGGATGAGGTCGTTGATCGCATCGGCGGTGATCGGGTCGAGGCCGGTGGTGGGCTCATCGAAGAAGATCAGGTCCGGCTTGGAGATGATCGAGCGGGCGAGCGAGACGCGCTTCTGCATGCCGCCGGAAATCTCAGCCGGGTAGAGGTCGGCAACGTCTGAGCCAAGACGAACCTTTTTCAGCGTCTCGATGGCGAGTTCGCGCGCGTCCTTGCGCCGCAACTTGTCGACCTGCAGCAGGCGGAAGCCGACATTCTCCCAGACTGTCAGCGAGTCGAACAGCGCGCCAGATTGGAACAGCATGCCGATGCGGGCGCGCATCTTCTCGCGCGTCCTGCCGGTTGCGTTGGTCACGTCCTGCCCATCAAACCAGATCGTGCCGTCGGTCGGCGTCATCAGGCCGAGCGCATTTTTCAGCATCACCGACTTGCCCGAGCCCGAGCCGCCCAGCACGACGAGGCTCTCGCCCTTCTGCACTTCCAGGTCGACGCCCTTGAGCACTTCCTTGGAGCCGAAGGACTTCTTGACGTTTTCAAGTTTCAGGATGGGCGTGCTCACAGGCCAATCTCCACGAACAAGGTGGACAGGAGGTAGTTGGCGGCGAGGACCAAAACGGCCGCGCCAACCATGGAGAGCGTGGCCGCCCGGCCGACGCCGGTCGCGCCGGCTTCGGAGCGATCACCCTGGTAACAGCCCATGATGGCAATTACCGCGCCGAATACGACCGCCTTGATGACGCCGACAAGCACGTCTTCAGTCGTCATGAAATCCAGCGTGTTGCGCAGATAGGTCGTGGAGTCGAAATCAAGGCCATAGACGCTGACCAGCCAGCCCCCCATCACGCCAATCGTGTCAGCCACCAATACCAGAAGGGGCAATGACACGATCGCGGCAAGGAAGCGCGGCGCGTATAGATAACGATAGGGTGACGCAGAAAGCGTCTCCAGCGCGTCGATCTGTTCGGTCACCCGCATGGCACCGATTTCGGCGGAGATGCCAGCGGAAACCCGTCCGGCCAGCATCAGGCCGGTGATCGTGACGCCCAGTTCCCGCGTGATACCAAGCACAACAATGTTTGGCACGAATTGCTCCGCGCCGTATCGGCTTCCGCCCTCATAGATGTTGAGCGCCAGTGCCGCCCCGATGAAGACCGCTGACAGCCCCACTACAGGCAGGGAGTAGAAGCCAATATTGATGATCTGCCGCCAGATCTGGCCGACATACCAGCGCGGCGTGAACGCGGCGAATTTCACGCGAGCGGAAAATACCGTCAGTCGGCCAATCTCCGTGAAGAAGCCAAGCACGGCAGCGCCGATCCATTGAAGGGGATTGGGAACCCCGCGCTTACGGGTAGACACGTTCGACACGATTGCTGAGTCCTGTAAGTAATTCATACCCAAGCGTGCCAGCGCGGGCCGCTTGATCTTCAAGTTTGGCATGCGCGCCGAGGAATTCAACGCGCGCCCCGGATTTAGCGATGCCCTGTGCTTTTGAGACATCAATTGTGATGAGGTCCATGGAAATGCGACCGAGCACGGGGCAAGGCGTGCCATCAAGATAGGCAATCAGCGTGTCGCTACCGGATCGCGGAATGCCGTCGGCATAGCCCAGCGCAACCGTGGCGAGCGCTGTGTTGCCATCCAGCGTATGGGTTGCCCCATAGCCCACGGTTTCGCCCGCCTTGGCATGAAAGACACTGAGAATGCGCGCGTCGAGCGTCACGACAGGCTGCAGACCTACCGTGTCGGGCGGGGTCGAGCCGCCATAGAGCGCGATGCCCGGACGGGTCAGGTCAAAAGCGTAGTTCGGCCCCAGATAACACCCGGCGGAATTGGCCAGACTGGCAGGCGTGTCGGGGAAGGCGGATACGATCTCTGTGAACCGGTCAAGCTGGACCCGATTGAGAGCATGGTCCGGCGTGTCGCCGCAGGCCAGATGGCTCATCACCAGGACAGGTTGCAGCTTGTGTAGCTCGTCGCGCCGATGCGTCAGCACACTGGAGGCAAGGCCGAGCCGGTTCATGCCGGTATCAAAATGCAGCGCGCAGGCCCCGCGCGGCGTGCGGGCCCAGAGTTCGACCTGTTCCTCGCTGGACAAGACCGGCGTCAGGTCTGCCTCGCGATAGGTTCGAAGATGGCTGCCGGTCGGTCCGTTCAAGACAAAGATGCGCGGACCAAAGCCCAGCGCTTTGCGCAGGGCCGTGCCTTCTTCGAGATGGGCGACAAAGAATGTGCTGCAGCCTGCCGTGGCCAGCGTCTGGGACACTTTAGCCGCGCCAAGCCCATAGCCATCTGCCTTGACCACGGCGGCCGTGGTGGCGGTCGGATTCAACCGGTCAATGGCCTGCCAATTGGCGGCAATGTTCGACAGGTGAATAGTGGCGCGCGGGCGGGAAGTCATGAAGGTTTCGATAGAAGCGTTTGGCCCCCGTGTCATCTACACAAAGCCGTCAGCTTCGCTCCTGATGCTCCAGCCAGGCGGAGCCCTTCATGTTCCAGACGGGCGTGAAAAAGACCATCCAGATGATCAGCGCGATCATGCCGCCTGCCGGGACGATAGCGATCTTCTGGGGGCCGAACAGGTCGACCAGTGCGCCCATGATGGCGGCACCGAACGGCGCACCGGCCATGAAGCCGAGCTGATAGATAGACAGGACGCGGGCGAGCTTTTCCTTTGGCGCGGCGTCTTGCACGATCGAGCGGCTCATCGCGATGGAGATGCCGGCGGCGAGTCCCCAGATGAAGACGATGCCGAGGAAGACATAGTGCGGCACCTGCCACATCATGGCGAGGATGCTGACTGAGGCGAGGAATTGCGCGATCAGCAACAGGCGGCCCTGACGCTTGATGCGCTTGAAGATCGATAGCACGACGGACGAAACAAACGCGCCCATCCAGAAAGTGACGAACATGTCCCGGATGCCATCCGAGCCGAAGCCGTAGACGTCGCGGTTCACGATCGGCAGCACGACCAGGAAGGCACCGATCACGAAGATCCCGACGCCGAACATCAGCGCAGTCATCGCCCACAGCTTTCCGTCTGAGCGCACGGCATGGAAGCCCTCGGCGATATCGCCCAGAGCGGATTTGATGCCCTTGCCGCTGGTCGCGATCTGGCGGCCCCGGCCCAGCCAGAGGGCGAAGCCTGCGCCAAGCGCCAGGATGATGCCTTGAATGGCGAGCAGCTGTTCTGCCGGAATCGGGCCGATGCCAAACCCGCCGAGCCAGTCGGGCATCAGTGTACGCTTGTCAGCATAGCCGCCCACGATGAGTCCGCCGATCTGTGCGAGGAATTGCGCCATTGTCGCCAGGGTAACGCCGAGTTGGAGCGTGACCCCGGAGCCGACCCGCATGCGCCGCTCCACGACCTCATTCACGATGGAATCGCGCGCGGGCATCATGAAGGCGCCGACGGTGCCGATGGTCAGGCCGTAGATGATCATTGCGGGATAGGAGAGTTCGCCACGCGCAACAGCCAATGCGAGGAACAAGGCAGGTGTAGCGGCCAGCAGGTGCAGAATAATGAGCAGACGTTTGCCATCTGCGCGCTCGGCCACCACGCCGCCGATCAGCAGGAAGATGACTGACGGCGCCGACAGCGCCATATTGGCGAGGCCAAGGGCCAGGCCATCCATGTGCAGGTGTTCCTTGCCCGTGATCAGATAGGGGAACAGGACCATCTGGAGGCCAAAGGCCATGAACCAGCTGAGTTGGACCATCAGATAGGCGGGCAGTTCGATTTTCACGCCACGGCGTAGCTGGCGGGCGCGCCAATGGTTTGCCGTTGCCAGCAGGGAGGCACCAGCCCCAATCGCTTCGCTGACGCCGCTGACGGGGGACGTGATGTCCTCGGCCGCGTCTTCGGCCATCTCGTCGATGAAGTCGTCCATCTTGTCTGGCATGCGCGCTCCGGAGCAATTGGCGGGACTGTATGAAGACGGCCCCGAGAAGGAAAGCCCCCGGCCTTGCGACACATGAAGACTGATGTCCATGACCGATGCGCAAGAAACGGGTGGGACGCCATACGCACAAGTGCTGATCCTTGCTGGCACCAAGGAGAGCAGGACATGATTTCACAAACAGCGCGCGGCAAGGCTGGATGGAGTTGGTGTCACGGGAACTTCGCGCATAGTTCAGTTGCCACAGCGCTGCGGTATGGTTAGCTTCACGCTAATGGCCCACCGGTAAAAGGTATGTAGAATGCGTCTGTTCCGGCATATTGTGAGTTGGGCCCTGGCCCTGTTCCTGATCGCGATGTTCGTTCAGGCGACCATTCACCCGCTGCCCAATCCGCCAGAAGGTATGGTGAAGTTCTTCGACCCGCCGGGCGAGAACATCGTATTCCAGACCATTGCGGCGAAATCAGGCATCAGCCTTTATGAACCGGCCGGCCGTGTTGTCGTAGGCCTGCTGGAACTGGTGGCGGCGCTGTTCCTGATCTTGCCGATGACGCGCCGGTTCGGGGCGTTCATGTCTGCGGGCGTGCTCGGCGGGGCAGTTGCGATGCATCTGTCGCCTTGGTTGGGCCGGGAAGTGCCAGTGTCACTGGATCCGCAGAACACAGCCACCGATGGCGGCATGTTGTTCATGCTCGCGATCGTCATGTTGGTATCCAGCCTGTTGCTGATGGTTGTGCACCCCGGTTCTCAAGAGCGGAACTAGCGCTCAGCACCATCTCCACAGACCGTTAACCGTTTGCTGCAACAGTTTTCGTCATTGCGAAAACGGCCACACGTATGGAAGATCCCTTGGAACCGCTGCAGATGCCACCGATCGGTCGCGCGCGGAACGCATTGTTCCGGCGATTGCTGGACCTTGTTGCCATGCCAGCGTCCCGATTGGCCCATCAGGACCGCCATATGGTGGGCGATATCCTGTTGGAAGTGTTGTTTCACGCCGAAGAAACCGATCGGGAAATGTGCGCCCGTCGCCTGTCGAACCACCGCGAAGCTCCGAAACGTGTCTTGCGCTATCTCGGCCAGTGCTCATTCCGCGTTGCGCAGCATGTGCTTGAGGAAAATGAGGGCTTCGATGCCTGCGACTTGCGGGAAATCTGCATGTCCGGGACCCAGGAACACCGAAAAGTCATTGCCGAGCGCAAGCTTGTGCCCGATTCGGTCTGTGAATATCTGGCGGAGTTCGCCGAAATTCCCGTCGTGAAGGTGATGCTGGCCAATAATGGCGCGATCATGCCCGAACAGGCGATCGACAAGCTGGTTGCCCGGTCGCGCGGGGACGAATCACTCTGCGCGCTTCTGGTTGAGCGACTGGAAACCAAACCGTCTCAAGCCATGGCCATGTTCTGGTGGAGCGACAGCACGACCCGCAGGAAAATTCTTCAACGCCATGCCGCCGATCGCCTGGAAGTAATCGACACCTGCCGCGACGTGTTTGAACTTGCCGCAGAAGAGAATTGGGCCGATCCGGTTACGCGCAAGGCAATTCAGCTGATCGAACGGCGCCAGCGCAATCGCGCGGCGATCGACAAGAGTCCCTATGACAGTCTCGAGGACGCGATCAACGCATCCGCGCTGGAGGGACTGGATTCCGAACTCGCGCAGGAAATCGGTTACCTCGCGGGCCTCAAGCCAGTGACGGCGGCAAAGATTCTGACGGACAAGGGTGGAGAGGGGATCGCGGTGCTGTGCAAGGGCACCGGGGTCAAGCGCGACTTTCTCCCCGTCCTGTGGGCGGGCTTGAAACGTGACCTGGAAACCGGAACGGGAGAGATCGATCCCGATTTTGCCCGCGTGGCCGAGATCTATGAAATCATGACCGTCGCCAAGGCGCAGACCACGCTGCGCTACTGGAACTGGTCGCTGTCTTCGGCTTTCTCTCCGAACGCTCTATCGTCCGCCATCGACGATGTGCCGGCCAATGAGGAAGCCAGCTTTTCCTCGCCGCAACGTACCGCGCGACTCGTTTTTGGCAGGTAGCGACACAAAACCATCCGAAAAGCACTTTCCAAGACGCGCGCAGGCCTTTAGGTCAGGGCGTTCATTGTATTGGGTCATCTATGAAAGGGGCGCGTGTGGCGTACTTTCTGGGGTTGCTGGTTGCACTGGTCGGCTTCTGGCTGGGCATGTCCGGCCATTACACACCTTTATTGCTGTCGCTGGGCGCTGTGTCAGTGGCTGTCTGCCTGATCCTGGCATACCGACTCGACATCATTGATCGTGAAGGCTCGCCGTATGTGCGCATTGTCGGGTTTGCGCTCTACTTCCCCTGGCTGATGAAAGAAATCGCGAAAGCGAACTGGACCGTGGTCAAGGCCTGTCTGAAAGCCGAAATGGACATAGCTCCGGCCCTGGTGAAGGTTAAGACCGCCTGTGAATCTGATCTCGCAAAAGTCACCTTCGCAAATTCGATCACGCTGACCCCGGGCACCGTCACCGTTGAGATTGAAGGTGACAAGATGCTGGTGCATGCCCTCTACGAACAGGAAGCCCAGCCCGAAGCGTTCGCCGAGATGGACCGCCGGTCTCGCCGCGCTGCCGATGGCAAGGGAGGCCCCGCATGACCGCTGCTGCCCTCATCGCCGTTCTGTTCGGCATGCTCCTCTTGTTGATTCGCGCCATTGCCGGTCCTACGCTGTATGATCGCGTGCTGGCCGTGAACTCATTCGGCACCAAGACCGTGCTGGCGCTCGGCCTGCTTGGCTTCGTAATGGGGCGCCCACAATTCCTCGACATCGCCATTCTCTACGCACTGATCAATTTCGTTTCGACGATCGCGATCCTGAAATTCTTCCGCTACCGGTCATTCCAGGTTCCACTGGTGCGTCGCGGACAGGGAGGTGGCAATGGCTGATTTCCTCGCAACGCTCGCAGCAGGGTGGGAAGTCATCCGGTTTCCGCTTGGCGCCGCGCTATGCCTGGCAGGCGGGCTGCTTTGCCTGATCGGCACCGTGGGCGTGCTGCGTTTTCCGGATTTCTACACCCGCCTTCATGCGGCCAGTATCACCGACACGTCTGGCGCGACGCTACTTTTGCTCGGCATGGCCATGATGGCGCCCGACTGGATGGTCGTCAGCAAACTGGGTGCGATCTTCATCTTCATCTATCTGACCAGCCCGGCATCGTCGCATGCTGCCGCAAATGCGGCGCATACAGCCGGCCTTCAGCCCCTGATCGGGCCGGTCGATACACATGACAAGGAAGGGCAGGATTCCTGATGGCCATGAGTGAACCAGATATCGGCTTGGCGCTGGTCAACATCGTCCTGCTCGGCCTCCTGTTTGTCGTGGCGATCGCCATTGCGCGCTTGCGCAGCCTGTTCGCCATCGTGATGCTGTCGGGCATCTATTCGCTGGTCTCGGCGGCTTGGTATGTCGCCGTGGATGCGGTGGATGTCGGCTTCACTGAGGCAGCCGTCGGCGCGGGCATGTCCACCGCGGTCCTGCTGGGTGCCATGCTGCTCACATCACGCACCGCGAAGCCGGAGAAATCCCTGCGCCAGCTCGGGCCTTTGCTCGTCTGCGTCGCCACCGGCATCATGCTGATCTATGCGACGGTCGATTTGCCAGCCGTGGGCGATCCGAACTCACCCGCCAATACCGGCGTCGGCCTCACCTATCTGCGGGTGGCCTGGTATGACACCGGCATCGAGAATGTCGTGACCCCGGTCCTCGGCAGCTATCGCGGGTTTGATACGCTGGGCGAGACGACGGTTGTGTTTGTGGCTGGTATTGCTGTTGCGCTCCTGCTCGGCTTCGGCGAGCGCTCGCTGGCCGAGACAATCCGCAATGAAGACAAGACCCTGCCCAAGGCCAGCAAGACACCTGAGGCAGAAGATGAGGAGACGGACTCATGAAGAGCGACCATCACGTCATCTTGCGGGTGATCACCAAAACGTTGATTCCGGTCATCGTTCTGTTCGGTTTGTACGTTCAGTTCCACGGTGATTTCGGACCCGGCGGCGGCTTTCAGGCCGGCGTGATCCTGGCCGTGGCGATCATTCTCTACGCGCTTGTCTTTGGGGTGCCGTCGGCCATGCGGGCCGTGCCGCCCGCCTTCACCCGCTCAGTCGCGGCAGTTGGTGTGCTGCTATATGCCGGCGTTGGTTTTTGGGCGCTGCTTCAGGGTGGGCAATATCTTGAATATCAAGCGCTTTTCGGCGAGGAGCCGGGTGGCCATCATGGCCAGCATGTCGGGATTATCCTGATTGAACTGGGCGTTCTGTTTGGTGTGTCCGGTGCGATGCTGACCATCTTTTACGCTTTCGCTGGCCGCGTGGCCGAAATCCGCGACGAGGACTGGTAGGCCGATGCTGCTATTCATTCTAGAGCGCGCAAACTATTGGGCGGTCATCGGGCTGATGATGATCGGCCTGTACATCACGTTTGCGTCCGGAAATCTGATCAAGCGGCTGGTGGGTCTGTCCCTGTTCCAGACATCTATCTGCCTGTTTTACGTGACCCTTGGCATTGTGGCCGGTGGCACCGCCCCGATCCTGATGGATCCTGACACATCTGGGGGTCATGGCGGCGGTCATGGCGAAGAAGTTCCTCACGCAGCGGTCGATGCCGTACTCACGGCGTCTGCTGGTGGCGACCGCGTGGCCGATCTGGTGCATACCTATTCCAACCCCTTGCCACACGTCTTGATGCTGACCGCAATTGTGGTGGGCGTCGCGACCCTGTCGGTCGGGCTCGCCCTGATCGTCCGCATTCGCGAAGCCTATGGCACAATCGAGGCAGATGAAGTGCGCGAGATCGACATGCAGACCGCCATCGCTCAGGAAGCCGAACAGGAAGCAGCTGAAAAAGAGGCACTGGCATGATCGACCTGCTTCTGGATACCGCGCCCCGCTGGGCGTTGCTTCACGCACCCGCACTATTGATCATGGTGCCGTTGTTCCTGGCGCCTCTGCTTGCAATCCTGCCAAGTGGTCGGCTGTCCTGGCTGATCAGTATTGCGGCCACAGTGTTTTCGCTGTTCTGCGCTCTGATCCTGGTGGGACAGGTGCAGGCTTCTCCGGTTGGCGTCGTCGGCTATGACGTTGGCAACTGGCCCATGCCCATCGGTATCACGCTTCGGGTTGATGCGCTCAATTCCATGATCCTGTTGCTGGTGGCTGCCATTGGTGTGCTGTCCACGATCTTTTCATGGCCGACGGTCAAGGCAGAGATCCCTGAGCGCAAGCACCCGCTGTTCTACTCCGCCTTTCTCGTCTGCTTTGCGGGCCTCAGCGGCGTTGCGATCACGGGAGATGCGTTCAACCTCTTCGTCTTCCTCGAAATTTCGTCGATTTCCACCTATGTGCTGGTCGCGCTGGGGGCGGGCCGGGATCGCCGCGCTCTTCCGGCCGCGTTCAACTACCTCATCATGGGTACGCTCGGCGCCAGCTTCTACATTATTGGTGTGGGCTTCCTCTATTCCGCCACGGGTACGCTGAACATCGCTCAAATTGCCGAAATGCTGCCTTCGCTGGCGGGCAATCGCAGTGTTGAGGCGGGCTTTGCGTTCATCATTGTCGGGCTCGGCCTGAAAGCAGCGGTCTGGCCGCTGCATCAATGGCTGCCAAACGCCTATGCCTACTCACCAAGCTTCGTGACCATGTTCCTGTCGGCTACGGCGACGAAGGTTGCGCTCTATGCGCTGATCCGGTTCCTGTTCACCGTGTTCCGTCCGGAATTCGCATTCGAGCAGGCGACTTTCACCTACTTGCTGATGCCGCTGGGCCTCGCTGCGATGATAACCTGCAGCTTCCAGGCGGTCTTCCAGACCGATGTGCGCCGGACGCTGGCTTACTCCTCTGTTGCGCAAGTCGGCTACATGATACTCGGCGTGTCCATCGGCACAGTTGCAGGCGTCAGTGCGGGCCTGTTCCACCTGCTGAACCATGCGATGATCAAGGGTGCACTCTTCATGGCAGTCGCTGGCGTAGTCCTGACATTCCAGGGCACGACCATTCGCGATTTCGCCGGCTTGGGACGCACAGCGCCCTGGACAATGACCGGCTTCGCGATCGCGGGGCTGTCATTGATCGGTGTGCCGCTGACCGCAGGCTTCCAGTCAAAGCTCCAGCTCGGCTACGCCCTGTTCGACCAAGGCATGTGGTGGGGCGTCGTTTTTGTCGTGTTCTCCAGTTTCCTGGCGGTGATCTATATGGGCCGCATTCTGGAGGCGATCTTCTTCCGGCCGCCGATCAATCCGCGCAAATCGCGCAAGGAAGCGCCGATCCTGTTGCTTGTGCCGCTTTGGATACTGGCCCTTGCAAACATCTATTTCGGTATCACGACCGAACTGCCGCTCGGACTGGCGCGTGACGCCGCTGCGGCCGCGTTCGGACTGGAGGCCTTCTGATGAACTCTGAGCTGTTGATCTGGGCCGCCCTGTGCCTGCCATTGCTGATTGCGATCGGCATTGCCGTGACGGGAGCGTTCTCGAACGTCCGTGAAGGCGTTACACTGGTCGGCGCGACCGCGCTGTTCGGTGTGGTCATCGCGCTTGCCATGAAGGTGGCAGGCGGCGAGGTGCCTGAACTCTATGTGGGGCAGGCTGCGCCGGGACTCGATTTCGCGTTCAAGCTGGAGCCGCTGGGTGCTTTGTTCGCACTGGTCGCCAGCGGCCTGTGGATCGTCAACTCGTTCTATTCCATCGGCTATATGCGTGGAAACCGCGAACGCAATCAGACGCGCTTCTACATTTGTTTCGCCATCGCCATATTCGGCGCGATGGGCGTCGCCATGTCGGCGAACCTGTTCACGCTGTTTGTGTTTTATGAAGTGCTGACCCTGTCGACCTATCCACTGGTGGCGCACAAAGGCGATGCGGCGGCCAAGCGCGGCGGGCGCATCTATTTGCTGACCCTGTTAGGCACATCCATCGGCCTGTTCCTGATGGCGGTCATGTGGACCTGGGCCCTGGCTGGCCAGAACCTGGATTTTGTTCAGGGTGGCCTGCTTGCCGGACGCAATCTCGATCCGGCCGTGGCCAGCGCCTTGCTCATCCTGTTTGCTTTCGGCATCGGCAAGGCGGCATTGATGCCGTTCCATTTCTGGCTGCCCAATGCGATGGTCGCACCAACGCCGGTTTCCGCCCTGTTGCACGCCGTCGCGGTTGTGAAGGCGGGCGTCTTCACCGTGATGAAAGTGTCGATCTACATTTTCGGTGAGGATTTGCTGAACGCGACGCCGGGCCGCGAATTCGTGCTCTGGGTAGCGTGCTTCACCATCATCGTCGCGTCGCTCGTCGCGATGACGAAAGACAATCTCAAGGCACGACTGGCCTATTCGACGATTGCACAGCTGTCCTACATCACGCTGGGGGCAATGCTGGCCACGCAGGCCGGATTCATGGGCGGAGCGTTGCAGATCGCCGCGCATGCAGTTGGCAAGATGACATTGTTCATGTGCGCTGGTGCCATCTATGTCGCCACCGGGCTGACGAACATATCCGACATGAGGGGCCTTGGCCGGAAGATGCCGATTGTCTTCATCGCTTTCTTCATTGCGACCCTGTCGATTATCGGCATCCCGCCGATGGCGGGGGCGTGGGCGAAATATGAGCTGATGCAGGGCGCGATCGACCGGGGCACAGGCTTTGTACCCTATGTCCTGATCATTTCGTCGCTATTGAACATTGCGTATCTGCTGCCGATCCCGATCCTGGCGCTGATGCCAACGCCGGGCACGCCGGAGCCGAAACCGTTCAAGCGACCGGATGGCGCACCATTCTTCACTGTGGCAGCACCGGTCGTGACGGCGGGCCTTTGTGTGGTCTTGTTCTTCCTTGTCGGGCCGTTGGCGGACTTCCTGTCGCCTGCGTTTGAAGCCCCGTCATCCCCTGCCTTCGCTGGAGGTCAGCCATGAGCGACGAAACGCCGAATGATACCCGCGATACCAGCGGACGCTTCGTGAAGCGCGCCGCAGAGAAGGCGCACCGTCTGCACACGCCGTCAGAAGACGGGGTGCATCCTGTGGCCAAGATCCTGTTCGGATGGACCGAGGCAAAAGTCGCTGGAACGGCGATCTTCTGGGGCATCGGCCTGCTCTCGGCCTTCCTGATTGTCATCGATCTGGCCGTTGATCGACACGAATATGTCCACATGGCCGAAGCGACCGGATTCTATGCGCTGTGGGGCTTTGCCGCTTTTGCTTTCGTTGTGCTGATGGGCTGGCCGCTGGGCCGGCTGCTGCGTCGCAGTGAAACCTATTATGGTGATCCGGGCGGTCCGCCGTCGGATATCGACCCGGATATACCGGCCGTGCCTGACGCTGCCCCGACCTATCCTGACGAAGGAGACAAGCACTGATGACTGGTTTGCTCTCCATGCTGAATCCCGGCTGGCTCCTGATTGCTGTCGGCCTTGGCGCCCTTTTCCTGCCTGTTCGCCGCGTGCGTCAGGGACTGACCATTGCCGCGCCCATCATTGCCATCCTGTTGATTTCGGTCGCGGATCGGAACGTGAATCTGTTGACCGGCCACGCGCTGGGTATCGAGATGATTCTCTATCGGGTCGACAATCTCAGCTACATTTTCGGCCTCGCATTCCTGCTCGCGGCGCTGTTGAACGCGATCTATGCGTGGCACACAGACGACCGTCTGCAGGACGGTATGTCGATTGCCTATGCAGGGGCCGCCGTCGCGGCGACCTTCTCGGGCGACATGATGACCCTGTTCGTGTTCTGGGAACTGACGGCCATTACATCGGTCTTCCTGATTCTGAGGGCAGGGACGCGCGCTGCTTATTTCGCCTCCATGCGGTATCTGGGCGTCCAGATTCTGTCCGGCGTCCTGCTGCTGGCTGGCATTGGCTATGTGTACCAGTCGCGCGGCGACCTTTCGATCTCGGCCTTTACCAGCCTGAATGAACCGGGCGCACTGCTCGTCTTCATTGCGCTGGGCATCAAGGCAGCCTTTCCCTTCCTGCACAACTGGCTGCAGGATTCCTATCCGAAGGCCACGGTGGTCGGCGCGGTTGTCCTGTCGGCCTTTACGACAAAGCTGGCCGTCTACGCTTTCGCGCGGATGTTCCCTGGCCATGACGCGTTGATCTGGATCGGCGCCGTGATGACCGTGTTCCCGGTCTTCTTCGCCGTTATCGAAAACGACCTGCGCAAGGTGTTGGCCTATTCGCTGAACAACCAGGTCGGCTTCATGATCTGTGCCATCGGCCTCGGCACCGCAGGGGTCGGCAATGCGCTCGCGCTCAACGGCGCATCGGCGCATGCCTTCTGCCACATCATCTACAAGGGCCTGCTATTCATGAGCATGGGCGCGGTGCTCTATCGCACCGGCACGACCAAGGCGTCTGAACTGGGCGGGCTCTACAAGTCCATGCCGTGGACGACGATCTTCTGTATCATTGGTGCAATGTCGATCTCGGCTTTCCCGCTCTTCTCGGGCTTTGCGGCCAAGTCGCTGACCATGAGCGCGGTGGGCAAGGAAGGCTACACAATCGTGTGGCTGATGCTTTTGTTCGCGTCGGCCGGTGTGCTGGAGCATTCGGGCATCAAGATTCCATATTTCGCCTTCTTCGGCCATGACAGCGGCAAGCGCGTGAAAGAAGCGCCCTTCAATATGCTGCTCGCCATGGGGCTCGCCTCCTTCATCTGTATTGCTGTGGGTGTGCCAGCGATTGTTCCGGGCTTCGGCTATGAGTGGCTCTACAATCTGCTGCCGTATCGCGAAGAGGCGATGGCATATCATCCGTTCACGCTGGATCATATATTGACCCAGATGCAATTGCTCGTGCTGGCCATCTTTGCCTTCGTGATGCTGAAGCGCCTTGGCTGGTACCCACCGGAAAAGCCGGGCGTCGTGCTCGACAGCGACTGGCTCTACCGCAAGGCAGGCTATGGCATGGCGACATGGACCGGTACGGTTTGGCAAAAGGTGGGGCCGGCCATGTCCGCCATCTTCTTCAAGCTGACCGGCCGGGCCTATGAGCGGATCGAGGATACATTCAGTCCAAGGGGCGAATTGGCCCGTGGAGGTCTTGCCAGCGGCATGGCGATCTGGACCGCAATCCTGCTTGGTTTTGTCCTGCTTCTGTCCTTCATAACGACCGGATAATCAGCTTTACGGCGAAATATAACATACCGGTGGTATGCGAGCTAATTCCGGATCGTGTAGTAATTACTGCGATTTATACGTGAGTCATTATCAATCTTAAGCTAATCCCGATTGGTTAATCGCAATGACGGGGATGCGAGATGGCTGATAGTGAGCATGCAATGACCGACAGGATTGAGTTCCTGGAGATGACAACGAGAATTGTTGCGGCCTATGTGAGCAACAATACGTTGCAAGCCGAAGAGCTGCCGCAACTCATCCGGCTGGTCCACTCATCGCTGGAAGGTGTGCGGGGGACCGACGAAATTTCGGAGCCACTCAAGCCTGCTGTATCTATCCGGAAATCCATTGGCGAGGAGTATCTGATCTGTCTGGAAGACGGATTGAAGTTCAAATCCCTGAAACGCCATCTGCGCACCAAATACGATATGACGCCCGAAGAATACCGCGAGAAGTGGGGGCTTCCGGGCGATTATCCAATGGTCGCGCCGGGTTATTCGAAGCAACGCTCAATGCTCGCCAAGCAAATGGGGCTCGGTAAGTCCGAGCGCGACTAGTATTCAAAACCGAATACTTTTGTTTCGGCATCGAAATGAAAGCATTTGGTAGGAATGGTTAAGAAAAAATCACCAGGACTCTTGATCCGCGACTCAACTCGCGCGATAGGTGATTCTATCGAATCACCTGGGGGTGACTGAAATGACCAAACAGAATGTCTTCAAAGGCGTAACCGATTCGCAGCAGAAGCTGATCGAATACTGGTGTGGCTTGCGCGATTCGCACGGTCTCGTGCGGCGCGAATCAATGGATCCGGGCCAGTTCCGCGCCATGCTCGCCAGTATCTCCATTGTGGAGTTCGATCGCTTCGGCACCGGGCGGTTTCGAATCGCTGGTTCCCGTCTGCGTGAGATTTTCGGTATGGAGGCCCGTGGCCGCCAGATCGAGGATGTCCTAGGCGACCATGGCGAAGCCTATTGCCTCGGCCTCGCTGCAGCGCTTGAGCGCGGCGCGCCTGTTGGCGGGATGATAGAACAGGAAGATGGTCGCATGCATGCTTGGACACGTTTGCCACTGGCCGGACCTGACGGTCAGCTGACTCAAGTGCTTTGCCATGATGAACTGGTGCGCGCCCGCCCAAAAAAGGGCCGTCCGGACCCGGCCGGCAAGGGCATCACCGGCAACCATGATCGCGCCGCCGCCTAGGCAGGCGAAGCGAACCAGGTTCAATAAAACGCAGAAACGGCGCGGCCCACAAGGCTGCGCCGTTTGCGTTCAGGGGGCCTATCCCCCAAAAACCTGTCGGTGCCCGCGCCGCAATCCCCAGGCATTGCGGGCATTCAACTTGTCGTAATAGGAAAGTTATCCTAATTATATACTTGACAAAGCATCGTTGAAATCATACATATTATTCAACGGAGCCAGTCATGACCAATCTAAATTCCCCAATTTTTCAATCCGAAGACGCCGCCCGCGAGCACCTTGAAGCTCAGCGTTGGCCTGATGGCGCTGTGTGCCCACATTGCGGCTGCACTGGCGAAGATCATGTCACGGCCATCAAGGGTGCCCGCGCTCGCCCATCGGCTTCCAATCCTGAAGGCGCTGAGCGCAAGGGCCTGTACCAGTGCAACGGCTGCCGTAAGCAGTTCACTGTCACCGTGGGCACCGTGTTCGAGCGCTCCAAGGTGCCGCTGAACAAGTGGCTTCTGGCAACCTACCTGCTGACCTCCTCCAAGAAGGGCATGTCAGCCCATCAACTGCACCGCACGATTGGCGTTACCTACAAGACCGCTTGGTTCATGTTCCACCGCATCCGCGAAGCCATGAAAGAGGACGGCACGTCCGGCCCTCTGGGTGGCAAAGGCAAGGTGATCGAGGCCGACGAAATGTACCACGGCAAGCGTGACGTGCCTTACAAGTCGCCTAACCGCAGAACGCCTTACACCAAGTCCGGCAAATCAGGCGGCGCGCAGAAGCGCGTTATCGTTGGCCTTATCGAGCGCGGCGGCCAGACCCGCACCTTTCATGTGAACGTAGCCACCAAGAAAACCGTTCGTGAGATCCTCGTGAAGAATGCAGACCGCAAGTCGCGCCTGCACACCGATGAATCTCGCCTCTACACAACGACAGGCCAAGAGTTTGCCCGTCACCAGACCACCAATCACTCCGCTGGCGAGTATGCCCGTGGCGACGTGAACTCAAACTCAATCGAGAATGTGTTCTCCATCTTCAAGCGCGGCATGATTGGCGTGTACCAGCATTGCGGGGAAGCCCACCTGCAACGCTACCTGACTGAGTTTGACTTCCGTTATAACCGCCGCACCAAGCTGGGCTTTACGGATGAGGATCGCCACAACGCGCTTCTCAAAATGGTTGCAGGCAAGCGCCTGACCTATCGGCGGACTGGTGAAGCCGCGCTCGCATAAGCAGCGCGTTAGGCGCTTTAAGCGCTGGTACTACTCCAAGAACAAAAGTGAACGCTAAGGATCGACTCTCGGTTGAGAATCGGTTCTCATAAGTTGCCCCCGAATCTCGGTTCAGGAGAGACGGGGGCGAGTGTTCAACCGCGTAGAGTAGCGATTGGCTGTGATCACCCCTTTAGAATAAGGATTCGGGACTCGCGGTCAATCATCTTCATAGATGGAGACCTGTATGGCTTATTTTATGATCAATTACGATCTCGAAAAAAGCAAAGACTACCAGAAACTTATCACAGAGCTGGAGCGGCTTGGTGCCGCTAAGGCGGCGCTTTCCTCATGGTTTGTTGAATTGGACAATACGACATCGGAGGTGCGAGATCACCTGAGTGGATTTGTAGATGACGATGACATACTCATTGTCACAGCATTCATAACCAAACCCAGATACACCAGAATGAAGACGCCGGGCCACAATTGGCTCAACGACCGCTTCAATTAGGGCCGCTCAAACCATCTGGGGCCGGCGGGAGCTTTCGCATTGGCTTCGGTTCCAACCTAACCGCTCGCCCCTTCTTCATCTCCTCATGCGGCTTTGGCTTTGCGTCCATCATCCGCTTGAGGGTGTCGTTGAATTTCTTGTCTTCTTTGGAGCGGTGCATGTCTGCAGACCTTTTTCATATCAGAGCAAAATTAGATTGGGCAGAATCCCAGTTCCCATTCATCCTCGCTAAATTTGAACTGTTCCTCAAATCCAAACCGTACACCGTGTGGACCGAAGAAGATGCCGATGCAGGATGGAGTGTCGCAAAGATGAGATACGACAAGCCCTTTCCGCACGACATCGCTATCGACAACGGAAACGTCCTCTACCAGATAAGGTCGGCACTCGACCAGCTCACCAGTGTTTTGGCCGTAAGGAATGGAGCCACAAACACAAAAGGTACGTCGTTCCCCATCTGCTCGACCAGAGAAGCATACTTCAATGTCGGAAAAGTTAGCGGGCGTAAAAAAGTAACAAAGCTCTCCGTCCGGGATCAGGAACGGATCGAAGAACTCCAGCCTTACAATACTGGGGACAACCGTTTGCTTTCGCTCAATTCCCTCGGAGTTATCGACAAGCACAATCGGCCACTCGCCGCTAGTGCGGTCATCGCCTCCCTCGGCATTATTCGCGGGGTCGGTGACTTCCATGTGGAAACTCAGACTTGGGCGCGCCTTAATAACGAGTCGGTACTCATGAGGGTCTCGCCTGGATCTAAGGTGGAGTTCAACACGACCTTCACGGTAGGCTTCAAGGAGATTGGGAACGATGACCGGAAGTCTTTTGTTCGAACTATGCGAGACACCCTGCACGCCGCCAGAGAATGCGTCGAAAATTTTTCCTGAAAGCACCGGCCTGTCGGCCATGAGGGTTATCCTGTCTCCCGACTCAGCGCAAGCTTTGTCAGGTATATAATTAGGAAAGTTATCCTACACCTCGAGAAAGCGGGTAGTCTGATGCCTGTCATCACAGGAGATAGACATGCAGGATTTCGATCCCCAGAAAGACGAGGACAGAGCGTATCTCGCCGCTGCACTGACAGCGTACGCGTTGGGCCTGAAGACTGAAGCGATCCTCAGTCGCCAACGCCGTTCCCCTGCAGAAGCGCGTGGCCGCCAGATTGCCATGTATCTGTTGCGCACGGCGCTGGGCATGAGCCTCAGCCGCGTGGCCCGCGCCTTCAACCGTGATCGCACCACGGTCGCCTATGGCTGCAACCTCATCGAGGATTGCCGCGATGATCCGGATTTCGATGTCTGGATCGAGCAATTGGCCGTCGGCCTGTCGAGCGTGGTCGTGCTCGATGGCGCTGCGATGGCGGTCTAGGCAATGACTATGCGGAGGATCCTGACCGAGTATCGGTTGCGGACGGTGCTGACGCATGGTGGCATGGTTGCGCCGGTGCGGCAGACATATCTGGCCTATCGCGGCCCGGACACACGGCGACAAGTCGCCGGTTGGGTGTCGCCGCACATTATCGCGCGGCTGAAGGCCGACGCGTGCCTTCGGGCGCAGGTCGCGTTTCCGGACAGGTTGGCCGCCGGACCCACACTGATGGTTGAGTGGGATTCGCGTGCAACCTCCCGGCCGTCAGACTGGCTGAATGTGCGCGCGGATTGTCGACATGGATTGATGGTTGAGTTGGTTGCCGACACGCATGCGCCGGAAGTGATCCGACAAAGTGCGGCGGCGGGGCGCTACCGGGATGAGTTCATTCGCGCCAGCCAACCGGCTTCCGCTCGCGCACGCCCGGTCTTTGACAAATCCACACACCAGCGCGCGTCAGATCGTTTGGCCGAGCTGGAAACGGAGATGGGTGTGCTGGCCATGCGACAGCTGGAGGATTTGCTGATCGACCGGGCAACTGTCACAGCGCTGACGGCGCGGTGGCGCATGAAAGCCGAAGATGTGAAACAGGTTGCGCAGGAGGCGCTTGCCCAATTGGCCGTGGCCTACGAGCTTTCGCGAGTGGTCGACAGCCCGGCCTGAGCATCATGGCGAATGCGTTCCAGCATGGAGGCGAGGCCGTTCGAGCGTTGAGCCGTGAGCGCGCCGCTGACGCCGATCTCGTCCAGCAGCGCCTTGGCGTCAAATCCGTTGATTTCTTCCAGCTGCGCGCCGGAATAGAGCCGGACCAGCAAGGCGATCAGACCGGATACGATCATCGCGTCGGATTCTGCCCGCACCTTCATGCGACCGTCCTCAAGATCGGTCACCATCCAGACCTGTGACGCACAGCCACGCACCCGCGTCTCTTCGGTGCGCTCTTCCGGCTCTAGCGCGGGGTTCGCCTTACCCAGATCGATGATGTGCGCATAGCGCGCTTCCCAATCGTCGAGCCAGGAAAACTCTTCACGGATTTCATCAGCAGTTTCAGCAATGGTCATGACCGCCAGATGGGGCATCTTCTCTAAAAAAGAAACCCCCGGTACCGATTGTGGTGCCGGGGGCGAGAGAGAGACTTGTTTGCTGGGGCTTATTGGTAGACGCCGCCAATGCATTGTCCGACGTCGGCGAGCGCGTGCTCCCCAATGCAGAACGGAACTTCATATTGCTGGTTCGCTGCAGCAACACATTGCTGCAGGTTCAGGTTTGCCATGTTCAGGCAACCGCGGGTTTCGCGCTCAGCCATGGCGGAGTTTACCTGGCTGGACGAGGCGGCCGTCTGGCCGAGGATGCGGTAGGCCGCAAGCGTGGCGATCTGGTCGGCCACAGGCTCCTTGCCGTACTGCACACGCTTTTTCTTGGACAGGCCAAGGCCGCTGGTGACGGCGGCCGGGAAGCGAATCGCGTCAGCTGCACCGGAGACATTGTCCCACAGCGATGGCGCGCCGGAACGTCCGGCACCGGCCAGGATGCTGTCTATGTCAGAGGCCGAGAAGGCGGAGATCAGCTGGCCGCGGGCGGGCGTGCCGACCGTCTGGATGCTGTTCAGTCGTGTCGCTTTTGCGCCGGAGTTTCCGATCTTGGCTTTCGCCCAGCCGGAGCCTTGCAGGCTGTAGGCTTGTTCTTTCACATAGGCCGCCGTGGCGCTGAGGCGCTGGCTGTCGGCTTCTGTTGCGGCGAGCGATGAGCTGACCGCATTGTCGCCGCCACTGAGCTGGCGTGCATAGCGCACATCATTCTTCAGGCCGGTCAGCAGCGCGTCGTTGCCGTAGAAACTTGCAATGTCGCGAACAGCGGCCCGGTATTCAGGGTCCTGTGAGGCGATCAAGGCGGAATAGGAGATCCACCCCTTCGACAATTGGTCGGGATTGTGCCCGCCCAGAGAGTTCAGGGCGTGGTCGATGTCTTTGGCGGAGGCGAAAGGTTTCTCTTTCACATCCGTGACATCGGACTGGTATGTCCCATATACGGCGGCCGATTCCGAAATCGGGTCCCCTGACTGCGCTGATGCCCCCATGGCCAAGCCAAGGGCAACCACTGCAGTACCGATCATTCTGATGGATTTCATGTGCTACTTCTCCCTCACGCGTCACGCGACAGTGTTGCATGAACTTCCCCCCATGGGGAACCTCACCTTGCCTGCTGCACACATTACAAATACAGCAAAGTATGCGTGACACAGGCAGAATGCCTAAGGAATCTCACCGGGGTGTTAACGACTTGCCCGAACTGATGCGAAAGAGATTACAGTTCATCCATCTTGTCTGGCTCGTCCTGACAGTGGCACTGGGGATCTCAGCGTTAATAGGCGGGCTTGCCGATAACGCGCTCCTGGCCGGACTTGGCCTCGCTGCGCTTCCGGGTGTGGTGGGGGCAGCGCTGTTGCATTCCAAAATACGCGCTGAGGATCTCATCGGGCCATTTCTGGTGATCGGTTGGACACTGTTGGCCATGCTCGGTATCGCCTCGACCGGTGCGGCCTTGTCGCCTTTGACCATATTGTTTGCCATCGCACCGCTGACGGCGATGAATCTGGGTAAGCCCGGCATGGCGGCCGAAGCTGCCATTTTCGGGGCGTTCGCCTTCCTTGCCACCGCCGTCATGGTGCGGCTCGGCCTGTTGCCGCCCACCAATCCGGAAAGCGCGTATCAGGTGCCGGCCATGTTGCTGGCTTTTGCAGGTCTGGTCATGATCGGATTGCTGGCCTGGACGTTCCTGAAGGCTCGCGAGGAAGAAGCTGCAATGCCAGCAGAGACGACGACGGAGATGGTGACAATCCGACAGGATGTGGGCCTGCCGGAAGAGTCCGGCCTGTTGCTGCTGGATGTGTCTGAGTTTGGTCGTATCCGAACGCTCAGCGGCGACTTGTTGGGCCTGGACAATGTGAGGGCAGGCGGCTTGCTCGCGAACCTGCTGCAGGACGAAAAGGAAGTCAGCCTGTTGAAGCCCGCCAATGGCCGCACGCATGGCGAAGTCACCCTGAGCAATGGGCGCGAGGTGGCATTCGTCGCGGAAGCCCATGAGGCCGGTGCGGTGCTGGTGCTGCGGGACCTGACTGAGGCGCGGGCGATGACGCTGGATACACGTGCCAGACTGGAAGAGGCTGAAGCGCGCCTGAAAGGTCGGACGGCCTTTTTCGCGTCCCTTGGCCATGAACTGAAAACCCCGCTCAATGCCATTCTTGGCTATGCCGACATGATGCGGGCCGGCATTCGCGGGCCGATGCCTGAGCCCTACAAGGACTATCCGGAAATCATTCATGAGAGCGGACAGGACCTGCTCTTGCTGGTCGATGATATTCTGGACCTCGCGAAGGCCGAGGCCGACCGTCAGCGGCTGGAGCCGGAGCCGGTAGACCTGACGGCGTCTGCGCAATCCATCCTGAGACAGCTCGACAACCAGGCTGAACGTGCTGGCGTCAAACTGAAACTGAAGGCAACCAGCGAAGTCTGGGCGGAAGCTGATGCGCGCGCCGTGCGCCAGATCTGGCAGAACCTCGTTTCCAATGCGATCAAGTACTCCTCTTCCGGCGGCACGGTCACGCTGGATGCGCGCGACGAAGGAAATGCGACCGTGCTGAGCGTCACCGACAAGGGCGCAGGTATGTCATCGGAAGATGTCCGCCGTGTGCTTGAGCCATTCTCTCAAGGCAGCAATTCCAAAGGTCGTCAGGGCACCGGGCTGGGTCTTGCCGTGGTGAATTCCTTCGCCCAGTTGCATGGCGGTCAGGTCGTGATCGACTCCGCGCCCGGCAAGGGCACCAAGGTCGAAGTGAGCCTGCCACGCGCCAACCCGGCCGACATCCAGCCTATGGAAGACGCCGCACAGTAAGCTAGCCGCTTTCCGGATTGGCCTGAACGCGTCTATGAAGCTTCCCATCCGCAACAACCGGGCAGGCGGCCCGCAACAGGATTTCGGACCATGATGATGGAAAGATTGCCCACGAAGCTCTGGGTCGAAGCACTGGTCCGGCGGGCGCAGGTTGCGGGGGCAGCAGCATTTGTACTGCAAAAGGGCGACGCCGAACGTGGTGATGTTCTGATCAAGGTCGCGCGTCTGGATGGCACTGCGGCTGTCTATGTGCCCAGCATGAATATGGAGGGCGAACGCATCTTTATTGACCTGCGTGTGCAGGGGATCGGGCCTGAGGAAGCGACTGTGGACGCCCATGTGCGCAAGGCGCGGGATCGCGACCCCGATCTTTGGGCTATCGAGATCGAGGACCGGGACGGCAGGCACTTCCTGACCGAGCATGTGGACAGTCCCGAATAGGCGCCAACCAAGGCCGCAGATTCACAGAACTCTTTAACCGGCAGTAGGTCTTTATTAACCGTGAGAGGGCAGCTTCGGCCTGAATTCTAGTTGGGGCGCGCCAAGTCATGCTGTTTCTGATAAATGATCAGATCACCGAGATCGAAATACCCGAGATGCACCTTGCCAAACGGTGGCAGTCGCTTGGCTGCGGAGACCCTTACGGCATGCGGGCACGCGAAGCGCTGAATTTCGCCAGCCGGGTCGTTGGCGAGCATCTGAAAGAGCACATTCCCCTGGAAGACTCCCTCCTGCAGGATCTTGGGTCCCTGATCATCGCCAAGACCGGCGCCAATGCTGTGCTTTTCCCGATTTTCGGGGACGTTGTCGGCGAACCTCGCCTGACCATTTTGCCAGAAACCATCCTGGAATCCCTGCGGGACCGGCACCATCGCGAGGGAAAAGCCCCGGATGTGCGAGAGATCTGGCCGAACGCAGCCTGATACTGGTGCTTCATTCGGCGGTTCAAATGGGCTAGGGCCTCTGCCCAGCACGAAAGAGCCCAGATCACATGTCCCATGAACAGGAAGCCGCCCGCCGGCGCACCTTTGCCATCATCTCCCACCCGGACGCCGGTAAGACGACGCTGACGGAGAATCTGCTGCTTGCTGGCGGTGCCATCCGCGCAGCCGGTGAAGTTGCTGCGCGTGGGCAGGCTCGCCGCACGACGTCGGACTGGATGAAGATCGAGCGGGATCGCGGCATCTCGGTCTCTGCCTCGGTCATGACGTTCGAGTTCGACGGTCTGGTATTCAATCTGCTCGATACGCCAGGCCACGAAGACTTCTCGGAAGATACTTACCGCACGCTCACCGCGGCCGACTGCGCCGTGATGGTGCTAGATGCCGCAAAGGGCATCGAGCCACAGACGCTGAAACTGTTCGAAGTGTGCCGCCTGCGCGACATTCCCATCGTGACCTTCATCAACAAGATGGACCGCGAAGCACAGGATCCGATCGCTTTGCTGGACGAAATCCAGGACAAGCTGCAGCTGGATACCGCACCCCTCTATTGGCCCGCGGCCAGTGGCCAGCGTTTCTCAGGCATGATGGACCTCCAGAAGCAGGAATTCTGCGTCTTTGAACGCAAGCCCGGAGAAGCACCCCGCATTGGCGCAGCCGAGCGCATCCAGGGCGACGACGCCACCCTCAAAGGCGCGCTGGATGAAAGCGTTTTTGACGAGCTTAGCGAAGGCGCGGAAATGGCGACGACCCTGTTGCCGGAATTCGACATTGAAGCCTTTCTCGGCGGACATATGACGCCGGTCGTGTTCGGTTCGGCGCTGCGCCATTTTGGCGTTCTGGAATTGCTGCGTACACTGCATTCCTATGCGCCCGCGCCGCGCGATCAGAAGGCCGAAAAAAAAGGTGAACCCGTGATGATCCATGCGGGCGACAAGCCAGTCTCCGGCTTCGTCTTCAAGATCCAGGCAAACATGGATCCGAACCATCGTGACCGGGTGGCTTTCTTGCGGCTGTGCTCCGGCGAGTTCAAGCGCGGCATGCGCTTGAAGACGACAGCCGGCAAACAGCTGAACATCCACAATCCAATGATGTTCCTGGCCCAAGACCGCGAGATTGCGGAGACGGCTTATGCGGGCGATGTCATTGGCGTGCCGAACCACGGCCAGTTGCGTGTTGGTGATAGCCTCTCTGAGAGCGGAGATATCCAGTTTGGAGGCATTCCGAACTTTGCCCCCGAACTGCTGCGCCGCGCCCGGGTGAAAGATCCGATGAAAGCCAAGCATTTGCGCAAGGCACTCGAAAGCCTTGCCGAAGAAGGGGTAACCCAACTCTTCAAGCCGGCGATCGGCTCCGACATGATTGTCGGCGCGGTTGGTCAGCTTCAGTTTGAAGTGATGACGGAGCGGGTAGCCGCGGAATACAATCTCGAAGTCGTCTTCGAGCCTGCACCCTACAATGTCGCGCGCTGGATGAGTTCAGATGACGACAAGAAGCTGGAAGACTTCCTGGACAGGAACAAGTCCGCCAGCGGAACAGATTTGGATGGCGCCCCGGTCTATCTGGCGAAGAATGCCTGGGATGTGGGCTATGCTCAGGAAAAGAACCCGGACATTCGCTTCACGGCTACCAAGGAACGTCTAGTCTAGTTCTGCTGGCGCACGCCGAAAGATATTCTGAAATCTCGTTTCCGTAGTGCATCGAATGTCACGATCCTGGTGTATCTTTCCGTCATTACGGAAGGAGATCAGCATGCCGTATATCAAGACGCGAGATGAGACTGAGATCTTCTACAGGGATTGGGCCCCGGTCGAGGCGCCACCCATCATGTTCCATCATGGCTGGCCTTTGACGGCTGACGACTGGGACAATCAGATGCTGTTCTTTCTCTCCGAGGGCTATCGGGTGATCGCAGCGGACCGCCGCGGTCATGGCCGGTCGCAGGAAACCTGGACTGGCAACGACATGGATACCTATGCCGCGGACACGGACGACCTCGTTACAGCGCTGAACCTGGCAAATGTGGTTCATGTCGGACATTCGACAGGCGGCGGGGTGGTGGCGCGTTATGTGGCCCAACATGGCGGGGACCGGGCTGCCAAAGCCGTGTTGATTGGCGCGGTCCCACCCTTGATGCTGAAAACGGCGGACAATCCGGATGGCATACCCATGGACGTCTTCGATGATTTCCGGAGGCAATTGTCAGACAATCGCGCCAGCTTTTTTCTCGATGTCCCAAGCGGCCCGTTTTTCGGATTCAACCAGGATCATGTCGAGACGGTGGAGGCAATGGTCCACAATTGGTGGCGTCAGGGCATGATGGGTAGCGCAAAGGCGCACTATGACTGTATCGCCGCCTTCTCCGAGACGGACTTCACTGAAGACCTGAAGGCTCTCAAGGTGCCCACACTGATCATGCATGGGGACGATGACCAGATTGTTCCGCTCGACCTTACTGCCCGCAAGGCCGCAGACCTTGTCGAGGGTTCGGTGCTGAAGATCTATGAGGGCTTGCCGCACGGAATGTGCACAACGCATTCTGAGCTCATCAATCCAGACCTGCTAGATTTCATTCGCGCCTAGAGGAGGGTTGCCCGTTCAGGATGGGTCTGGTGCCGTCAGCGGCTCCGGCTTGTCGCTTGGCGGGGAGGCGAAGTCCGATCCACCCTGTAATTCTTCCTGAACTTCAAGCACAGGCTGATGGCGATCTTCGTGCCTGGAAGACAGGCCGGAGGTCGCGAGCGGATTGCGCTCTACCTTACCTACGCCGCGTTTAAGCTCACAGCGCGAAGCGCCTTCATCGAGTGCAGCTATGTAGCTCCAGGCTAGACAGGCAGACCGCGTATTGCAGAGCTGTTGGCAGTCATCGACATTTGCGGTGTTTGTAAATTCATAGGTCGCGCCAAAGCGGTAGATGCCAGGCTGCTGGCCCGGAGTGGCTTGTATCGCTTCAGCCGATGCCGGCTCAGCCTCCAGGCTGTCGGCCATGACAGGCAGGCTGAAGCAGGCGGCGAGCAAAAGGGCTGGAAAAAGGCGCATTTCGAAAGACTCCCTCAATCGTCGGCGAATCCTAGGCAGCCTGTCTTAAGGAAAGGTTGTTCAGGCGCCGGACAGGCTTTCGCGTTTTTCCTCGATTTCCAGCCATTCCATTTCGATCATGTCGAGTTCATCCCGCGCAGCGCCTATCCGGGCCGATGCCTTCGCAAACGCATCCGGGTCGCGCGTATACAGCTCCGGGTCGCCCATCTTGGCTTCGAGGGTCTTGATCTCCGCCTGCAGTTTCGGGATCAGCGCGTTGATCTCTTTCTGGCGATGCTCGTCCTTGTAGGAGAGCTTCTTCTGCGGCTTCGGACGCGCGGTTTCAGTTTTGGCCTTCTCGGATTTCTGGGTGGTCTCGTCCTGCTGGCGGAAATGCTTCAGCTGATCCTGCGCATCGGTCCAACCGCCTGCGGTGACCACCCATTTACCGTCGCCTACGGGGCAGAGGCAACTCGTCACCGTGGCATCCAGAAAGGCCCTGTCGTGGCTGACCAGGATCAGCGTGCCGTCATAGGAGAGCAGCATGTCCTCCAGCAATTCCAGCGTTTGCATGTCGAGATCATTGGTCGGTTCGTCCATCACCATCAAGTTGGATGATTTGGCGAGGCCAATGGCGAGCGCGAGCCGATTGCGCTCACCGCCTGAGAGAGCGCCGACGGGCTGACGCAACTGTTCCGGTTTGAACAGGAAGTCCTTGGCATAGGCGGCGACATGGCGCTGGTTGCCCTGCACCATGATGGAGTCACCGCCCGCCGGTGCGAGCGCTTCCCAGACAGTGTCTTTCGGGTTCAGCGTGTCGCGCGTCTGGTCCTGATAGGTAACTTCCAGCGTCTTGGACTGGCGTACACTGCCCGCATCCGGTTCGATTTCACCCAACAGCAGGCGTACCAGTGTTGTCTTGCCTGCGCCGTTCGGGCCGATGATGCCGATCCGGTCGCCCCGCAGGATGCGCAGGGAAAGGTCTTCGGCAATCATGAGCGGGCCGTTTGGCGTGTCAAAGGTCTTCGACAGACCCTTGGCCTCGATCACCTTCTTGCTCATTGAATCACCGCTGGAGACTGACAGGTCGGCCGTATTCTTGCGGTCCTGTAGCGCGCCACGCATTTCGGCATGCTGCACGCGCATCTGTTTCAGCCGGGCGAGGCGGCCCTGGTTGCGCTTGCGACGCCCGGTCACGCCGCGCGCCAGCCAATGATGCTCATCTTTCAGCTGTGTCGTCATGCGGCGAAGCTGGCGTTCCTCTTCCTGTTCGACCTGTTCGGCCCATTCATCGAACTTGGAATAGCCTTCCGGGCTTTTCAGTACCTTGCCCTGTCGCAGCCAGAGTGTGTTGGTCGAGACATTCTCCAGGAAGCGTCGGTCGTGGCTGACCAACAAGACGACGCCATTGAAACCTTTGAGGCGACGCTCCAGTGTTTCGATCATGGGCACATCGAGATGGTTGGTCGGTTCGTCCAGCAACAGGACATCAGGCTCGCGCGCGAATGCTTTGGCAAGGGCCGCGCGGCGCTGTTGTCCTCCCGACAGGGTGGTTGGGTCTGCCGCGCCATCGACGCCGAATTCCATCAGCTCCGCTTCGGCCATGTAGCTGGCCTCTAGGCCTTCCGATACATAGTCCAGAACCGTCTCGTATCCGGCCAGACTCGGTTCCTGGGAAACGATGGCATAGGTGATGCCAGGCTGACGCCAGACGTCTCCGCTGTCGGATTCGACACTTTCGGAGATGATTTTCATCAATGTCGACTTGCCGGCGCCATTTCGCCCGACCAACGCGACTCGTTCACCCTTGGATAGGGAGAAGCTAACCCCCGTAAACAGGGGCTTGCCGCCAAAGGTGAGGCGAAGGTCGTTCAGGGTGATCAATGGGGGCTGTGCCATAGGCGCGATGTAGCGTGTGCTACAGGTTCGCGCTAGGGGGCGCATGCGGTGTCTGGGTGCACGGGCCCGCAGGATTTTGGACCAGAACCGACGCCCGAAAACTTCACTGGTGAAGTTTGACCAAAGGCCCCGTTCATTCCGGAATGCGCGTTCTGCGCATGCAAAATTCTACCTTCCGTATGCGATGCGGAATAAGAAATGCAGTCGATTGCAGTAAATCCGGTCGGCGTTCAGGTAGCGTTCATTGCGAAACTTTCATCTGTGTCCGCGTTGCCTCAGCACCGGCGTCTTAATCGCCAGGCTGACGGGTGACAAAGTGTTGGGGGGACACATGACAAGACAATCGTTCCCCCGGCTTATCTTGGTGCGCGTTAATTCGAGAACGAATTATGCGTGTGAATAGGGGACAAATCATGTCAAAGAAAACTCTCATCGCCTCCGTTGCTGTTGCCACGCTTGTGGGCGCCGCATCTGCGGCTGAATCCAGCGATTATCCGCCGGCATCCGATCCGGGTACATGCTATGCGCGGGTTTTGATTCCTGAGCAGATCAATGTTCAGACGGAACAAGTTGTTGACCGGCCGGAAAGCACCGAAATCAAGCTGGTTCCTGCAACTTATGAGACCGTGACCGAGCAGGTTCTGGTCAAGGAAGAAACAAAGAACATCCGCGTTATCCCGGCGACATACGAGACTGTCACCGAGCAGGTGCTCGTGGCACCTGAGCGCATCGAAACCACCGTCGTTCCGGCAGAATATGAGACCTATACAGAGCAGGTTCTCATCCGCGAAGCCTACACGACCTGGAAGCCTGGCAATGGCTTGTACGGTCGCGCGACGGACGCATCGGCGTCATCCAATGGGGTTTCCACGGGCGAATTGCTGTGCCGTGTCGAAGTGCCAGCCGAGTACGAAACCGTGACGCGCACACGTCTCCTTTCGCCAGAGCGCACGGAAACCCGCACCATTCCGGCCACCTACGAAACCGTGACCAAGGAAGTCGTGGTTGAAGAAGCACAAGTGGTCGAAGAGATCGTGCCGGCTGTCTACAATACTGTGACTGTCGAGAAACTGGTCACGCCAGCCAGCGAGGAAACCCTCGTTGTTCCAGCCACATACAAGACGATCGACAAGCGCGTCGTCAGCGGCGGTGGCGCTCTGGAGTGGCGTGAAGTCCTCTGTGATACCAACGCGACCTCGTCCAAGATCCGCAGCGTTCAGCAGGCGCTCTCCGATGCGGGCTATTCGAACCCGGTCGATGGTGAATTCGGCCCGGCCACGCTTACCGCAATGGAATCCTACCAGCGGTCCAACAATTTGCCGGTTGGCTACCTGACCATCTCTACGGTCGAGTCGCTGGGTCTGACCAAGAACTAGGCCCCTGACCCTGGCGACTTGCCCCGCGCGTCTTCGGACGTGCGGGGTTTTTCATGCACCAAGCCGTGCAAGGCCGTCTTCATCCAGCACGCGCCACTCGCCTTCCGGAAGACCGCCAAGCTCCAGCGCGCCAAAGCTGGCGCGGTGTAGGGCCTCTACGTGATTGCCTGCGGCAGCAAACATGCGGCGGACCTGATGGTATCGGCCTTCCGTAATGGTCAGGCGCGCCGAGCGCTCGCCGGTGACTTCGAGACGCGCTGGCAATAGAGGTTTCTCTTCACCTCGCAACATTAGCGTGCCGCTGGCAAACAGCTCTGCCTCATGACCCTCCAGCGGGCGCGCCAGAGATGCCTCATAGGTTTTCTCGGTTGCTGATTTTGGTGAGATCAGTTTGTGAAGCAGTTTACCATCATCCGTGAACAGCAAAAGTCCTGTCGTGTCTGCATCCAGTCGCCCGATCGTTGAGAGGGGCGGGCTGCGTTGGAGGAAGCGTGATGGAAGCAATTCATAGACCAGTCGGCCCTGGTCGGCCCGCGAGCAGGTAAAGCCCGCTGGCTTGTTCATGATCAACACCATGCCGGGCGCCGGGTCGAGCGGTTCGTCGTCGAAGCGAAGATCATCGCCTGCGCCGGTTAGGCGGCCTGCGCGGATCGCGGCCTCCATTTCCTTGCGGCTGCCATAGCCCAGGCTCGCCAAATACTTTGCAAGCTGACGATCAGGCTTCATCGCTTCCGCTTTGGTTTTTCCGCACGAAGAATCTTGTAGCCGCCTGAGTCTTCCAGCATTTCGAACGTCTTGAAACATTCGCCAAGAACTTCTTCATAGGGCAGGTGACGATTGGCAACCAGCCAGAGTTGCCCGCTGCCACGGAGCGCCTTTGCGGCAGAACGTATGAAATCCTGACCCAGCGATGCGGCATCGGCGCGACCAACATGGAAAGGTGGGTTCATTACGATGAAATCGTACAGTGTGCTGCCACCTTCTTTTGTCGCATCTGCCCATTTCATGTCCCAGTTTTCAAAGCCGGATAGAGTTTGCGCAATACAGGGCAGGGCGCGATGTTCAGCTTCCAGCAGGGTCATGTGTTCGACATGGCGGCAATGCTGGAGGATCTCGCGGGACAGGAATCCCTGGCCTCCGCCAAAATCTGCGCCGCGCCCGCGAATGTTTTCCGGTACGCTGTCTGCAAGCAGTTCAGACCCTGCATCGATCCGGTTCCAGGAGAACAGGCCAGGGCGGCTCCACACACCGGCTTCCATTTCCTGCGGTGCATCGCGCGCGATCCACTCTTCCACCAGGTCGGTATTTATCTGTGAGCTGTTTTTGACGGTCCAGAAGGCGCGGCACTTGTTCTTTGAAAGCGCCTCTGTCTCGCCAGCGATCTCGCGCAGCAGTTTCTCGATCGTCTTGGAGCCGAGCGTGTTGGGCAGGCAGGCGAGGATCACGCCGCCCTCCGGCGCGTCGCGCAGGGCGCGGGCGAATAGGGCGCGTGTCTCATCCTTCTGGCGAGGTGGCAGGAGCAGGGTCAGCTGTGTGGCCGGGAAGGTCTCGGTCTCGGGCGGCAGGACATCAAACCCGGCAGCCTCCAGTGCCTCATGATCCGGCTTGAAACTGTTCTGGCAGACAAGGCGCTCTTTCGGGAGGCGCGCGAGATGCGGAGACAGCTCTGCGCGCAGGAACAGGATCGGCCCCTCATCGGGCAAGGTTACGGCCCCGTCATCAAGGGCCAGCATCAGGGTTTCATAGACAGCAGTATCAAACATGCGCGGTCTTTAATGGGTTTGTCCGGCGCGGGAAAGTCCCGGCCATCATACCGCATCTATTGGCGGATGATCCGCACGCCGTTGCTGGTTCCGCTGCGCGAGCTTGACGCTGTACCAAACGCCTGAGCCATCCCGCGATAGAAGGTTACGCGTTCTTCGGCGGCTTCGCTCATTTCAATGCCCGCTTCTGCGCCAAGCAGGGGCTCTGGCGGCATTCCCGCATGGGCGATTTCCATGATGTCCGACCAGAGATCGGCTGGCAGGCCGCCCCCGGAAACCTTTGCCATGGGACTGTCATCATCATTGCCGACCCAAACGCCCCCGACATATGCGTTGGTGAATCCGATGAACCAGGCATCGCGCCAGTCCTGGCTGGTGCCGGTCTTGCCGGCGACCATCCAGTTGCCAAACCGCGCACGGCGGCCGGTTCCGAACCTGGCATTGACGACGCGGGCGAGCATGCCGTTCATTTCCTTGGCAAGCTCATGATCATAGACCCGGTCCCGATTATAATCGGGACGCGTGTAGAGCACATCGCCGCGCGAATTTTCGATCTTCTCGATCAGCCACGGATCCATGCGCAGCCCGCCCGACTGGAACGTGCCAAATGCGCGGGTGATTTCCCACAATGAAACTTCCTGGCTGCCCAGCGCAATGGAGGGGAACGGCTGCAGCGGCGTCGTGATGCCAAAGCGACGTGCAATATTGATGACGCTTTCTTCGCTGGCTTCCTGCGTCAGTTCAGCGGCAATCGTATTGGTTGAGCGCGCCATGGCCTCGCTCAATGTCATGGGCCCCAGGAAGCCGCCGCCATAGTTTTCGGGTTGCCATTTGCCAATGGCGAGCGGGGCATCCTCGAATACGTCATAGGGTGAATAACCATTCTCCAGCGCCGCGGCATAGACAAAGGGCTTGAAACTGGAGCCCGGCTGACGCTTGGCTTGCGTCACACGGTTGAATTCTGACTCGGTGAAATCGCGCCCGCCGACCAGCGCCACAACGCGACCATCGCGGTCGATGACGAGGGCAGAGGCCTGGCTCGCTTTTGCGTCCTTGCCATCTTTCTCCATGCGCGCGTCCAGCTTTGCGCGTATCTTGTCCTGCATCTCGATATCGAGCGACAGGGTCACCACCATATCACCCGGTGGCCGCGGCAGCATAAGCTTCACCCGGTCGGCAACCGTGTCCATCACATAGCCAAGTTGGGGATCATAGGCGGGCGCGTCGATGATGGTGATGTCGGTCTCAATGGCGTCGGTCACTTCATCGGCCGTGATGAAGCCAAGATCGGCCATTTGTTCCAGAACATAGAGCTGGCGTGACTTGGCGCCTTCCAGGTTCTCCCGCAAGTTCAGTTTCGACGGTGCCTTGGGCAGCGCAGCCAGAATGGCAGCTTCCGGTATGGACAAGTCTTCCGGTGGCTTGCCGAAATAATAGCGTGAGGCCGCGTCGATCCCATAAAGGCCGGCGCCGAAATAGACCCGGTTCAGATAGAGCGTGAGAATTTCGTCCTTGCCGAGCTTCTTTTCGAGTTCGCGCGCCAGTTTCATTTCCTGCGCCTTGCGGGACATGGTCTGACGGCTGTCCAGAACAAGGTTCTTGATGAGCTGTTGGGTGATCGTGGACGCACCGGACACGGTCTCCCCGGCGCGCATGTTCGACCAGGCTGCACGTGCGATGGCGGCGTCGTCTGCCCCATCATGCTCGTAGAAGCGCTTGTCTTCGGCGGCGATGAAGGCTTGCGGCACGTGCGGGGGCAGGCGGTTAATATCAGTCGCGCGGCCATAGCGCGGCCCACGCACGTCCAGTGTGTTGCCATCGCGGTCAACGAATTCGATCGCGGCTTCACGCTTGGCGTCCCACAGCTCAGCGACCGGCGGCAGGCTCGGCATGCCAAAATAAAGCGAACGCCATTTCCAGAAGGCCCACCCAGCGCCAATCAGCATCACGACAAGGATGAACAGCATCAGGTAACGGCCAGCACGTGTGCCGAGAAAGCCAAAGCGTGACCGCGGCACATTAATCGCCTGCGATCCGCCCGTCTTGGCCGCCTTTTTGGGCGTTTTGCGTGGTGTCTTCGCCATGTTTTCCAGATACCTGAATTCGGGTTTCCAGCAAGCTAAATGCCGAAGGAATTGGGCGAGGTGAAGGCACCGCCTGCAGCACGCGCCCTGCCGCGAGGTCACGCCTTACAATAGGGGCTATTCCTGAGTGATATGAGATCAACAAGCTGGTTCAATGAAGTCAGCAAGATCAGGGCTAGACAAAAAGGCCCGGCACTCCGGAGGAAATCATGCCCACATCGCCCGCCGCCATGCCCGCAGATCATTTTGACGTGCTGATCATTGGCGCAGGGATTTCGGGCGTCGGCGCAGCATGGCACATGCAACACCAGAGCCCGGACAAGAGTTTCTGCGTGCTTGAAGCCCAGGGCGGCTTCGGTGGTACATGGCGCACGCATACCTATCCCGGTATCCGCTCAGACAGTGACCTCTATACGTTCGGCTACCGTTTCAAGCCGTGGACCGGTGCGCCCATCGCGGCGGCGCAAGAGATCATGACGTATATGGGCGAAGTGATCGAGGAGAACGGTCTGGATCGCCACATCCGGTATAATCACCGGATCATCGGTGCCGACTGGTCATCCCGTGACAAGCTCTGGACGGTAACCGCCAAGCGCGAAGATACGGGCGACACGCAGACTTTCACCGCAAACTTTCTCTGGATGTGCCAAGGCTACTACAATCATCAGAAGGGCTACACGCCCGAATGGGACGGCATGGAGGACTTCCGGGGGCAGATCATCCACCCCCAGACCTGGCCAGAAGATGTCGATCTCAAAGGCAAGAAAGTTATCTGCATCGGTTCCGGCGCCACGGCAGCGACAATCGTGCCTGCCATCGCCGAGGATTGCGAACATGTCACGCTATTGCAGCGCTCGCCGACCTATTTCACGCCCGGCCGCAATGTGAATGAGCTGGCGGATGCCCTGCGCGAGCAAAATGTTGATCCGGCATGGATCCACCAGATCATCCGCCGCCGGGTCCTGTTTGATCAGACGAAGTTCATGAACCTGGCAGAGGAACAGCCGGATCTTGTGCGAGCCGAGTTGCTCAAGGGTGTGCGCGAATTCCTTGGGCCTCACTACCCGATCGATCCGCACTTCACGCCACACTATCGCCCGTGGCAACAGCGCATCGCCTTTGTGCCCGATGGGGACCTGTTCCAGGGCATCGCAAGTGGCAAGGCCAGCGTCGTCACCGATCATATCGATCACTTCACTGAAAAGGGCATCCTGGTGAAATCGGGCGAAGAGCATGAGGCTGACATCATCATCACGGCGACGGGCTTCAACCTGTCGGTCTTGGGAGACATCCCGTTTTCCAAAGATGGAGCGCCCATCGACTTCAGCCAGACGGTTACCTATCGCGGTATGATGTTCACCGGCGTGCCCAACATGGCATGGGTGTTTGGCTATTTCCGCGCCAGCTGGACGTTGCGTGTGGATCTTATGGGGGATTTTATCAGCCGTATGCTGAAGCATATGGATGATATCGGTGCAAAGGAAGTGCGTGTCGAATTGCGCGAGGAAGACAAGGGGACGGATATCCTGCCCTGGATGGATACGGACAATTTCAATCCTGGCTACATGATGCGATCACTTCACTTGATGCCCAAACGTGGCGCGCATGACATCTGGCAACACTCGCAGGATTACTGGCGCGAGAAAGACGAGATGCCGCTCATCGATCTGGACGGCGAGGAGTTTGTCTATGATGGGATTGCGGCGCGCGCCAAGTCGAAAGATGACGCGCTCGTTTGAATTCCATCTGGCCAAGCCGGTCGTCCCCGTCTAGCGTTGCCTTCCACACAAAGGGAGGGACGCATCATGCGCCGAACACTGATTACGGCCACACTGTTTGCCGCCGCCGGACTGGTCGCGCAGGCTCAGGACGCCAAGCCCACAATGGGGCTCGAAACCGCTGGCACGATTGTTACGGCGTGTATCGATCATGCCGAAGCCAATGCGCAGGCGGTGGCGATCGCGGTCTATGACCAACACGGCAATTTGCGGGCCTTTGCGCGCATGGATGATGCATCCGCAGGCGTGTCCGACATTGCCATGTGGAAAGGTAAGTCAGCTGGCAAATACGGCTATGCCACGGCCATGACCGCAGAGTGGGGCATTGGCCCGGGAGACGTGGCCAATTGGCGTGGCGGACTGCCGATCCACCTGGAAGGCGGCGAGTTGATCGGCGGCGTCGGCGTTTCCGGTGCGCCGTCCGTTTTCGATGAAGAATGTGGCAATGTCGGCATAGCTGCGGCCGGCCTCCCAATGGCAGACATCATGGAAGTGGACGCCGAGGACTAGGGACAGCCAATGGCATGGGCCAGAATGTTTCGGTGCACTTCGCTCGTGCCGGAATAGATCGTCGCGGCGCGCGTGGAGAGATATTTTGCCTGCGCGAACTGGCTGTTCGGTGACAGGTCGAGCCCGACTTTGGTGATGGCCTGATGCAATTCCGTCGCGAGCAGTTTCAGGATCGACGATGTCGCCGCGGCGCTGATGGGTATCTCGCCGTCGGCGGCGCGCGCCTCAAGGGCTTCGAAGGCATCAACTCTCATGGCCAGTTCCAGCAACTGCTGTGATGACGCGTTTCCAGCCACCCCACGCGCTGCTGCTCGCAAGGCCCGTCTCAGCAGGCCGGTCGTTGTGTTGTTGGAGCGGGCAATCGCCATCAAGGCTTTTGCTGCCGGCCAGCCCTCATCGATCTCGCCCACCCGATCAGCGACTGGAGTGCGGACATCGTCGAAGAAAACTTCATTTGTCTCTTGTTCGCCGCTAATGAACTCGATCGGACGTATACGGATTCCGGGTCGATTCATTTCCACCAGCAGGAAGACAAGTCCGCCACGACCCGTGCTGCCCGGCCTGGATCGTGCCAGCAGGAACATGTGGGTGGCGTATTGGGCAAAGCTCGTCCAGACTTTGGTGCCGTTCAACACAAATTCGTCACCGTCACGGGTCGCACGCAGGGCAAGCGCGCTCAAGTCTGACCCGGCCTGGGGCTCAGAAAAGCCTTGGCACCATTCGTGCTCGCCATTCAGGATGGCGGGCAGGTAGTGCGCTTTCTGTTCGTCTGAGCCTTCGGCAATGATCAGCGGACCAATCGTGCGTACACCGGAATTCATAACAATGGGCGCATCGCGGGCCGCTGAGGCATTTTCGAAATAGAGCCGTTGTTCGGCGCTCCAGCCTGCGCCGCCATATTCAACAGGCCATGAGGGAGCAAACCAGCCCCGCGCGTTTAGCCGCTTGCGCCAAGCCTCGCAGGCCCAGCGCGGCGATTTCAGCCCGGTGGTTTCCCGACCGGCGGCACGCAGTTCCTCGGTCAGTTCAGCGTCGAGAAATGCATCCACCTCGGCGCGGAAGGCGGCGTCGGCTTGACCTTCCACAAGGTCGGGAGCTGGAAAATTTCCGTCCATGTCGCTCTCCTGTGTTTCGAGCGGATGGCCAGTGTCTGGGGCAGCGGCGCAGGCCGCAATCAGGGGAAATACGGGGTGCGGCACATGCGCCGCCATTGAATGAACCTTGTGGGGCCCGGTGTTCCCCGGCTAGGACTGGACAAAAGGGAGCGCGACATGGGTATCAGGACAACACTATTGGCATCATCAATTCTCGGCCTGCTGGCGGTCGGCTGTGCGAAGCCGGTGGCTGAGACGGCGCCCGTCGTCGCGGCCACGCCAGAAGTTGTGTCCACCGCCGCGCCGTTACCAGCCTTGACCGGGACAGAAGCGTTCAAAGTGTTCGTTTCGGGAACCGAGATCGGCCACCTGAATGTCGACCATTCCGGCGGTGTGACCAAGGTGGACTTTGAGTACCGCAACAATGGTCGCGGCCCGACCCTTCTCGAGACGGTAACGCTGGACTCGTCCGGACTGCCGGTGGACTGGGATATCACCGGCGCGACGACGTTTGGGAACAAGGTAGAGGAGTCCTTCTCACAGGATGGCCTTGAGGCGAGGTGGACAGATGCGACCGGCAGCGATTCCCGCACGCTTGATTCGGCGACGCTCTACGTGGCCCAGAATGCCAGCCCTTACGCCCTGTGGCTTTATGCCCGGATACTGATGGCAGATGCCGATCAATCCGTTGGTGTTTTGCCTGGCGGTACACTTCAGCTTGAAAAGATGGAGGACCTGACCGTCGCCGGGCCGGAAGGAGATGTGGCGATCAGCGCTTACGCACTGTCCGGGATCGAGTTGAACCCGACTTACATTCTGATGGATTCGAGTGATGCGTTTGTGGGCGTTATTTCGCCGCGCTTTGCCATCTTGCGGGACGGTCTGGAAACGCATGATGAAATGCTGCGCGCCCGGTCGGTCGAGTATTCCGCCAAGCGGTTTGAGAATATCCAGGCTGAAACGGCGCACAATTACGACGCGCCCGTCCGCATTGCGGATGTCCGCGTGTTCGACCCGGAGACACTGGCCGTGACGGATTCGGTCTCGGTCATATTCGAAGGCAATCGGATCCGGTCGATCGACGCCCCGGATACGCGCTTAGAAGGCGAAGTGCTAATTGATGGCGATGGCGGCACGCTGGTGGCGGGCCTTTATGAAATGCACGGGCATCTCGGTCAGAATAGCGCGCTGCTCAACATCGCTGCGGGGGTGACGTCCGTCCGGGACATGGGCAACAACAACGACGTGCTCAGTGAGCTGAATGAAAATATTCAGTCCGGGCGTCTCGCCGGTCCGCGTATCATCCGCAGCGGGTTCATCGAAGGAAAGAGCCCGTTCAGCTCCAACAATGGCACACTCGTATCGAGTGAGGAGGAGGCGCTCGAAGCCGTTCGCGAGTATGGCGGTGGAGAATTCCATCAGATCAAGATCTACAATTCCATGAAAGGCGAATGGGTGCCGGCCATGGTCGCAGAAGCGCGCCGCCTCGGCTTGAAAGTGGCCGGGCATGTGCCGGCCTTCTCCAATGCCGACCAGATGATTGCTGCAGGCTATGACGAGATGACCCATATCAATCAGGTCATGCTGGGCTGGGTGCTGGACGAGGGTGAAGACACGCGCACCTTGCTGCGCCTGACCGCGTTGAAGCGTCTCCCATCCCTGGAGATCAGTGATCCAAAGGTACAGGCAACGATCAATGCCATGGCGGAGCATGAAACCGCGATTGATCCGACCCTCGCCATCCATGAAGCTCTGCTCAGGTCTCGCAATGGCCAGCTCCGGGCGGGTGTGGTCGACTATATCGATCACATGCCGGTTGGCGTGCAGCGTTCGGCCAAGACAGCATGGGCCGATATTTCCTCTCCCGAGGATGACGCGGCCTACTGGCAGGCCTTCGACAAGATCATCGAAACGGTCACCGCGATGCATGAGGCGGGCATCCTGCTCGTTCCGGGAACGGATATGGGCGGATCCTTCGTCTATCACCGCGAACTTGAGCTTTATCAGCAGGTCGGCATGACAGCGCCTGAAATCCTCGCCTGGGCCAGCCATGGTATGGCCGAATATGTGGGACAGTCGGACGAGCTTGGGTCCATCGCGCCCGGCAAGCTGGCCGATTTCTTTCTTGTTCCAGGTGACCCAACAGCGGACCTGAAAGCGATCAAGACCATCTCCATGGTTGTGAAGGATGGCACGGTCTATTTCCCGAGCGAAATATATCCTTCATTCGGAATCGAGCCCTTCGCAGCGGCGCCGACTTTGACCGAGTAGGCGGGGGATTCCGCCTTGCGCAGATGCGCGGCTCAGGCTTGGTTGACAGTAGCAGTGGAGGTTTCTACAGGCGCGATCGGAACACACTTTTCTGCATCGGGTTAGCCTGAAGACGGCTCGCCCTCCCTGAAATCCCAGCACGCCCTGGAGGCTGGAATGTTCAAGTCTATCTCCGCCATCGCTGCCCTGCTGTTTGCTGCTGCCATCCTCTATGCCGGCAATGGCTTGCAGAGCACACTCCTGTCTGTGCGCGGCGACCTGGAAGGCTTCCCGACCGCAATCATCGGTCTTCTGGCCTCAGCCTATTATGCCGGCTTCATCCTCGGTTGCCGCTTCGTGCCTGGCATGATCAAGGGCGTAGGGCATATCCGGGCCTTTGTGGCACTCGCCTCGATCGCGTCGTCCAGTGCGCTGGCGCATATCCTGTTCGTCGATGCCACGCCATGGGCCGTTTTGCGCTTCATTACAGGCTTCAGCTTTGCGGGGCTGACCATGGTGCTGGAAAGCTGGATCAATGAGCGCGCGACGAACGAGAACCGCGGCAAGGTGCTGTCAGTCTATCGCATTGTCGATCTTGGCGCCGTGACCATCGGCAACGGCCTGCTCGCGATTGCCCCGCCTTCGGGCTTCCAGCTGTTCGTTCTGGTTTCCATCCTGATCTCCATCGCGCTCGTCCCGGTGGCGCTGACGCGCTCGGATTCGCCTGCACCGCTGGAGACGGCGAAGCTCGACATTGTTCAGCTTTATCGCGTCTCGCCCGTCGGCGCCGTCGGTGCAGCTGCCGCCGGACTCGCCAATGCCGCTTTCTGGGGCATGGCACCGGTCTATGTGCAGGAAATTGGGTATGGCTCGGCCATGATCGCAGCCTTCATGAGTGCCGCGATCATCGGAGCAGGCTTGTTCCAGTTCCCCATGGGCTCGCTCTCTGACAAGGTAGACCGGCGTTTCGTGATCGTGGGCAGCTCGCTGCTCGGCGCAGGGGCTTCGGCATTGTTGGCAAGCTTTGCTGGCCTGTCCCAAAACGCCTTGCTTGGCTTCAGCTTCCTGTTTGGCGCTTTCATCATACCCGTCTTCGGCATTTGCGCTGCGCATGCCAATGACCATTCCGCGCTCGGCAAGGCCGTCGCCACGAGTGGTGGCCTGCTCCTGCTCTATGGGGTTGGATCGGTGATCGGCGCTCTGGTCGGCGCTCTCGTGATGAGCGCATTTCATCCGGCCGCACTGTTCTGGTATATCTCGGGTGTCTATCTCGTTTTGGCCGTGTTCAGTCTTCTGCGCATAGGCATCAACCGCCCAAGCATCGTCGGCAAGAAAACTCGCTTCATTCCGATGGCAAAAAGCCCGCTAACGCGCGTCTATCGTAAGCGTGCGAAGCCCCAGCCCAAAGCCTAGGCCAGCCCCGGCCGCCACGCATCGCGCAGATGAACGGGCAGGCGACTCGGCGCGATGGCAATGATGTCGTATCGCCAGCCATGGTCTGAATAGCGGGGATGCTTGGCCATCCAATGGTCGGCCGCGCGGGAAATTCGATTCCAGGCATGAAGTGTCACGGCGCCGAGCGCTGCGTTTGCTCGCCGACGTGCCTTTACTTCGACAAAAGCAACTATGCCGGATTTCTCCGCAATCAGATCAATCTCGCCAACCGGCGTGCGCACGCGTTGCGCGAGGATGCGATAGCCCTTGAAGCGGAGGTACAAGGCGGCAAGTGTCTCGCCCGCGCGGCCACGTTTTTCGGCAGCCGTGCGCTTGGCGCTGGGGGCGCGCCCTTTAGCCATCGGCTTTCAGTTGCAGCGCCCGCTGGTAAACGTCGCGCTTCGGCAGACCCAGCGCTTCGGCCACGGCATTGGCTGCGGCCTTGGTCGGCTGGCCATCCAGTGCGTCGCGCAGGGCCGCATCGAGGCGTTGGGGCGTGACTTCATGTTCGCCCGGCGGGCCGACCAGCAATACAATTTCGCCACGTGGCGGGCCGGACTCGGCATAATGCGTGGCCAAATCAGCAAGCGTGCCTCGGCGGGTTTCCTCGAACATCTTGGTCAATTCCCGCGTCACCGCCGCGTCACGGTCCCCCAGCACAGAGGCAAGGTCTGCAAGCGCATCGGCAAGGCGCGGCCCACTCTCATAGAAGATCAGCGTTCCCGGCACGGCTTTCAGCGCTTCGGCGGCTGATTTGCGCGCACCGGATTTTGGCGGCAGGAAGCCTGCGAAAAGGAATTTGTCACTTGGCAGGCCGCTGGCGACCAATCCCGCCAGCATGGCCGAGGCGCCCGGAATGGGGATGACCTTTACGCCAGCCTCCAGTGCCTCGTGCGCCAGTTTCCAGCCCGGATCGGAAACAAGCGGCGTGCCAGCGTCGGAAATCAGCGCGATCTTCGCGCCGCCTTGAAGTGCCCGTATCAGGCCCGGTCTCCGTTCCGCCCCATTATGGTCATGATAGGGGCTGAGGCGAGCCTTAAGGCCATAGGCAGACATCAGCTTTCCAGCGACGCGTGTGTCCTCTGCCAGCACTTCATCGGCAGCGGTCAGCACGTCCAGCGCGCGCAGGGTGATGTCGCGCAGATTACCGATCGGGGTGGAAACCACATACAGGCCCGGATCCAGAGATACAGCCGGTTGCCCCTTGGGGAGACCGCGCCTAGAGTCGCCAGCGGCGGGAATCGCCCCGGAGTCAGAAGGATCAGGAGATGACATTGCTTCAACCATTGCTCAGGAAGCTTCCCGCGCCAAGTCTTCTGTTGGCATCGCTGCTTCTGGCGACCGCCTGTGCCACAGCGCCTGCTCGCCAACCAGTGCCCATCGGCACCGGACAGCCCCGCGAGGAGCCTGTTACGGGCGTGCCGCGCGACTTGGGCGACATACCGGGCGAAGAAATCGAAATTGGCGACATGGAAGATTTGGGCGACGCAACGCGCGGCCGAGGCGACCGTGGCTTGACCCCACCCTTCATGCAGGGACGTGAGATCAAGCGGGCCGCCGTGCTGCTGCCCTTTTCTCATCCGAACGCCAATGTCCGCGCCGAGGCGGAAAGCATGTTGGCAGGGATCGAACTTGCCCTGTTTGAATATGCCGACAAGGATTTCCTGATTATCCCGAAGGATACCGCCGGCAAGACCTCCGTGGCCGAGGCCCGCACGGACGAAGCCTTTGAAGACAAAGTGGATGTAATCCTTGGCCCGCTCTTTGGCGCAAACGTGAAAACCGTGCGTGAAATGGCGCGCGAGGAAGATATTCCCGTCATTGCCTTCTCCAATGACCGGTCTGCGGCTGGTGGCGGAGCCTATCTCGCCTCCATCTCGCCGGACGAGGAAGTCCGCCGCGTCATGGAATATGTGGCCGCGCGCGGCGTGGACACGTTTGTTTTCCTTGGCCCACGTTCGGATTACGGGCGTCAGGTCGAGGCCGCGATGCGGTTTGAAGCCTCCCGGCTTGGCGCCGTCATGGCCGCCTCAGCCTTCTATGGCGAGGATAGTGGAGCAGGCGCCGAAGCGCGCCAGATCGCCAGCGTTCTCAAATCTGAACTGGCCGACCGTCCCGGCCGCGTGGCTGTGATGATCCCTGAACGAGGCGTCAAATTGCTCTCGGTAGCACCGTTGCTGCCTTACAACGGCGTCGATATGCGCCAATTGAAGCTGATCGGCACCTCTTATTGGGACGATTCCAGCATCTGGCGCGAACCGACCCTGCGCGGCGGCTATTATGCTGCCACAGACCCCGGCAACAAGAGTGCCTTCACCGAAACCTATCGTCGGATCTATGGGCGCGCGCCAACCGATCTGGCTGCACTGGCCTATGATGCAGCCGCATTGACCGTTCGCCTCGCCGCAGATGACAGTCTGACCTATGGCGGCGTGACCGATCCGGACGGCTTTTTCGGAGTAAATGGCCTGTTCCGCTTCCGCATTGACGGCACGTCCGAGCGCGGCTTGGCGGTCATGCAGATCCAGCCCGGTGGCCCTGAACTCGTCGAAGGGGGCGTTCAGTCCTTTCCCACAGGCCAGACCGGCCCAAGCTGAGCCTGATCATTACGTGGCGCGACCTGTGACATTCCCTTGCACCGGCCGGTCACGTCCCCCACATGTGCGGCTGATCTGAGACAATTCTGGAAGACGATAGCCATTCCATGAGCAAGCGCGACTATTACGAGATTTTGGGCGTATCCAAGGATGCGGACGAGAAGCAACTCAAGTCCGCCTACCGCAAGCTGGCGATGAAGTATCATCCGGACCAGAATGCCGGGAATCCTGAAGCCGAAGAGAAATTCAAGGAAGTGGGCGAAGCCTATGCGGTCCTGAGCGATGCTCAGAAGCGTGGTGCCTATGACCGGTTTGGCCATGCCGCCTTTGAAAATGGCGGCGGGGGCGGGGGTAACCCGTTCGGCCAGGGCGGCAATCCGGACGATATCTTCTCCGACCTGTTCAGCCAGGTCTTCGGAGCAGGTGGCTTTGGCGGTGGACGTCGCCGTGGCGGGCCACAGCGCGGTGCAGATTTGCGCTATGATCTGGAAATCACTCTGGCTGAAGCGTGGGCCGGCAAGGAAGAAACCATTCACGTGCCCCAGGCCGTGCCATGTACAGGCTGTGACGGCTCCGGCGCAGCGCCCGGCACCAAGCCGGAAACCTGCGAGACCTGTGACGGCCATGGCCGCGTGCGCGCCCAGCAAGGCTTCTTCACGATGGAGCGCACCTGTGTGCGGTGTTCCGGCAAGGGAAAGATCATCAAGAAGCCCTGTAAGGAATGTGGCGGCGCAGGGCAGGTTCGCGAGGAGCGCAAGCTCCAGGTGAAAATCCCGGCTGGCGTCGAAAGCGGTATGCGCATCCGCCTGTCCGGCGAAGGTGAGCCTGGCGATCAGGGCGGGCCGAGCGGCGACCTCTACATCTTCGTCGATGTCGTCGAGCATGACATCTTCGAACGCGACGGCCCGAACCTCTATTGCCGTGCGCCCGTGCCCATGGCGACGGCTGCACTTGGCGGCGAAATCGAAATCCCGACCATTGATGGCGGCCGTGCCCGCGTCGTGGTGCCGGAAGGCGCCCAGACCGGCCGCAAACTGCGTCTGCGTGGCAAGGGCATGCCCTCGGTGCGCCAGTCAGGCCATACCGGCGACCTGTTCGTGGAAATGTTCGTGGAAACCCCGCGCAACATGACCGCCCGCCAGAAAGAACTGCTGCGCGAATTCTGCGACTGCACCGGCGCCGATTGCCACCCGGAAAGCGAAGGCTTCCTCGGCCGCATCAAACGCTTCTGGAGCGGCGACGCCGACGAGCACCGCCCGAATTAGCGGCAGCCTTCCGCCCAGTTCAGCACCGTGTCGATCAGCGCATCTCGTGACCACGAGAACGAATGATCGCCCGACAGGATTGCACTGGTTGCATCGACACCCGGCTCTGCTTCGTAGGCCGCGATCAGCGGCTTGATGATGGCGTCCAACGGCACGGCTTCATCCTTGTCTGCTCCAACAATCAGCACCGACCGCCCGGCATAATTTGGCGTATAAGTGAGAGCATCAAAAGCCTCGCGATTGTCGATCAGTTCGCTGACCATGCGCGTGCCATCTGTTCCCGCCAGCATCTGCAGGGAATCGCCATAGGCGATAAAGCCCGCTTTCCTGTCCGGATCTGCCGCGAGAACATTCGCCACGACACCGAAATTCGCAGGAGCCAGCCCAGCGGTGCAGGCAATGGTTTCATCCTTCGCGCCCGCGGCGAGGGCTGCGAAGCCGCCCATGGAGTGCCCGATCAGGATCAGCTTGTCCGGATGGGTGCGATAGGTCTCCGCATTGGCTCGCAGGAAGGCCGTCGCGGCGGCCACATCTTCGATCACATGCGTGAATGAGAATGTTCCCTCGCTGCCCCATGCGCCGCGATAGTGAAAGAACAAGACGTTGAAGCCGTCCGCGCGCAGGTCCTGCGCCAAGTCGAGATTTTTCTCGTTGCCGGGAAACCCATGCAGCAACAGAACGGTGGGATGGGGGCCGGGGCCTTCAGCGAGATAGATCAGCCCGTTGAGCCGCTTCCCATGGCTCTGAAAATTCAGCTCGTTCAGTGCTGGCGGAAACTCGGTATCGTATGTCGGCGAAGTTTCAGTTGCCTCTTTCAGATTGGTGCAGCCAGACATGAGCGCGAGCGCTGCGGCGATCAGAAACAAATTTCTCATAGTGTTCTCCCCTCCAACTACCCTATCTGAAATCTGCCTCAGCCCAAACATGCTGGCGCGGGAACCGTCTCGACAGATGGATCGTTGATCCGGGTATTCACCTGAGAGACACGCCATGCCCTTCAGTTCAGACCCGGAGACGCTCTCCCGCGAAGGCGTGACGGCAGAGGCCATTGGCCTTGTCCGGTCAGACCCATCCAAGCCCGGCTGGACGCGGCGGCGGTGCGGCACAGGCTTTACCTACAAGGACGACAGGGGCCAGACCCTGAAGGGTACGCGGGCCGAACGATGCCGCGCGCTGGTCCTGCCGCCGGCCTGGGACGAGATATGGATCTGTCCCCATCCACGCGGTCACATCCAGGCCACCGGACGCGACGAAGCGGGGCGACTGCAGTATCGCTATCACCCCACATGGTCGGCCGCGCGCAACTCGGCCAAGTTTGACGACCTGATCGCCTTTGGGCATGCCTTGCCTGAACTGCGCCGCCGCGTGCGTCATGATCTCACTTACTCGGATTGTCCGCGCGCGTTGCGCCTCGCCGCCATTGTACGCCTGCTGGACCGGGGCGCGCTGCGCATCGGCCGGTCGGGCCGCAAGACTTATGGCGCGGTCAGCCTGCGCAAGTCGCATGTCCAGATCGATGGCCACAAGATCGTTTGCGCCTACAAGGGCAAGGGCGGCACGCCGCGCCGCGTCATTGTGAAAGATAAATTGTTGGCGAAGACCCTGGATGGTCTGATGGCCGAGCGCGGCGCGTTCCTCTTCCGCTCGCGCAAGGTCCGGCCCGCGGCGCAAGATGTAAACGCGTACATCCAGGAAACACTGGGCCTGTCCTTTACCGCCAAGGATTTCAGGACATGGAAGGGCAGCGTTGCCGCGGTCGATGCCCTGACCAAGGCAGAGGACATCACCATCAAGGCGATCACCCAGGCCGCGGCCAACGTACTCGGCAACACACCTGCAATCGCCAAATCGTCCTATATCCATCCCGTTCTGCTTGATCTGGCCCGCGATAAATGCCGCCCGCATCAGGTTTGCGACGAGGCAGAGTCTCTTGCCGGGGAAGACCTGTTGCTCGCCGTGCTGGAGGCCGTGCAGCCCTTGGCCTGACAAAGGCTGCGCGCTGCAATTGCCCTGATGGGACAAGCCTCTATGGTGACGGCGAAGGCGGCTGGAGCAGGGGGCAGATTTGGATATTTCACATCTTGATTGGGACAGGCGGCGCTGGGTACGCGAGGCGGTGCAGCGCATCAATGCGGATTTCAATCGCTCGGCTGACACTCATTTGATCAAGGTGGATCTGCCCGGATTTCCGGAACAGACGCTCTATCTGAAGGATGAGTCCACGCATCCGACCGGCAGTCTGAAACACAGGCTTGCGCGCTCGCTCTACCTGTTCGCCCTCTGCAATGGATGGATCGGGCCAGACACGGTTATCGTGGAAAGCTCGTCCGGCTCTACCGCCGTCTCGGAGGCCTATTTTGCGCGCTTGCTGGGCCTGCGTTTCATCGCGGTGGTTCAAGAAGGCGTCTCGCGCAGCAAGATCGACCAGATCGCCTTCTATGGCGGCGAGACCCGCGCCGTGCCGCCTGCGGACATCTATGCCGAGGCGCAGCGCATCACGACTGAACTTGGCGGCCACTATATGGACCAGTTCACGTATGCCGAGCGGGTTACTGACTGGCGCGGCAACAACAACATTGCCGAAAGCCTGTTCTCGCAATTGTCGATGGAGGCCCATGCCCTGCCGGACTGGGTGGTGATGAGCGCTGGTACGGGCGGCACATCGGCCACGATCGGCCGGTTTATCCGCTATCGCTGTGACATCGCCGCGAAGACGTCGCTCTGCGTCGCGGACCCGGAAAACTCGGTCTTTTATGATCATTATGAAACGGGCGACCCGGATATCCGTATCGGGACGAAGTCTCGTATTGAAGGTATTGGTCGCCCGCGCGTGGAAGCTTCATTCCAGCCAGACGTGATAGACCGGATGATGCGCGTGCCGGATGCAGCATCCATCGCCACGATCCACTGGCTGCAGGATATTCTTGGCCGGCGCTGTGGCGGATCGACCGGCACCAATGTATGGGCAGCACTAACCTTGTTGCGCGAAATGCGCGCCGCCGGACAAGCGGGCAGCGTCGCGACCCTCATTTGCGATGGGGGCGAGCGCTATCTTGACACCTATTATGATGATGCCTGGATCGCCTCTCAGGGGTTGGACCTCACGCCATACCTCGTCAGCCTGCAAGAATTCACGCGAGACTGATCGCTCCATCGCATGAGCAACATGACGCCGCTTCGCATTTCCAACCGAGAGGCTCGCCGGCTTTGGTTATGGACCAATGGGCTCGCCGAAACGCCGACCGGAAAGCTCGATGTGATGGGCATGCTCCACGCCCTTGGCTTCGTGCAGATTGATACAATTCGCAATGTGACCCGTGCCCATCACCACATTCTGTGGAGCCGAAACCAGAACTATCGCGAAGAGATGCTTTGGCCGCTTTTGGGTAGAGATCGTCAGATCTTTGAACATTTCACCCATGATGCCTCGCTCATTCCCATGGCGTATCTGCCATACTGGCAGCGGCAATTTCGTCGCCTCGGTGCCAAAGTGGCCCGGCATGAATGGTTCCAGTCCGGCCTTGCGCAAGAACAGATTGCCCAGATCCGCGCCCGGATCGAAGCTGAAGGCGCTTTGTCGACGCACGCCTTCGACACCAAGGCCACCAGTCGCGAAATGTGGGCCCGGCCACCGCACAAGAGAGCACTCGACCAGATGTGGTATGCGGGAGACCTCGCCACCTGTTACCGACAGAATTTCGTCAAATACTACAATCTTCCAGATCGTGTTTTTCCTGCCCATCTTCGCGATGGGCCGCCGGATCACGAGCAGATAGACTGGCTCTGCCAGAACGCGATCGATCGGCTCAGCTTTGGCACAACCGGCGAAATCCAGCGCTTCTGGGAAGCGATGAGTTCGGCAGAGGCAAAGTCATGGGTGATGAGCGCCAAGCATCTGGTTCCGGTCGAGATCGAGTGCTCGAACCGGCGAACGGTTCTAGCCTATGCAACTCCCGACATCGAAACCCGCTTGGCGACGGCTCCGGCGCCGACAAGCCGCCTGCGTATCCTCAATCCATTTGATCCGGCGGTGCGAGATCGAAACCGCCTCGAACGGCTCTTTGGATTTGATTATCGCAATGAAATGTTTGTTCCCGCCGCCAAGCGGCGCTGGGGGTACTATGTCTACCCGCTTCTCGAAGGGGACCGTTTCACGGGGCGTATCGAAATCAAGGCAGATCGTGCGAAGGGGTGGATGAGCGTGACCGGCTTTTGGCCCGAGCCGAACGTCAAATGGACCCCGGCTCGCCACGATAAACTGAACGCCGAGCTTACCCGATTTGCCCGCCTCGCCGGGATCGGGGACGTCAGATGGGCCATCTGAAGAAACCTGAATCCCACATCCCGCCAAGTGGTCACATCCGGCCGAACGGTAAACGGCCTGTGATCGTGATCTGCTCTCTTTGAAATGTTGTCACACTTTGTCAGCATAGTCTAAAGAAGCAGCGACCAACCGCCCGAATAGCGAGTTCATCATGAGCATTACGATCTATCACAATGCAGACTGCGGCACGTCTCGCAACGTGCTTGAAATTATCCGCCAAAGCGGCGTTGAGCCGGATGTCGTCCAATACCTTCAGCGCGGTTGGACGCGGGAATTGCTGGCGGGTTTGCTGGCCGCAGCGGGCCTGACACCGCGTGAAGCTTTGCGCACGTCCAAGAGCCCGGCCGAGGAGCTTGGTCTGACGGATCCGACGGTGGATGATTCCATACTTTTCGAAGCCATGCTGAAACATCCCATTCTCGTGAACCGACCAATTGTTGTTACCAAAAAAGGGACGGCGCTGTGCCGTCCCTCTGAGAAAGTATTCGATCTGTTGGACAACCCGCCTGCCAGCTTCACAAAGGAAGACGGCGAGACGATCCAGTCCGGTCAGGTTTGAACCTAGGCCATTTCGGTTTCGGCCTTTGCCTGTTCCAGCCAGACACGTGCGTCGGCTTCATCGGCAAGCTCATAGACTTTCAACTCGGTGTCGGGCAGGGCCACCGCCTGCATCTTCGCCGACTGGCGTACCCATGCCTGGTCGGTGAGAACAGCGACCTTGCCAAAGCGTTTCTGTAGGGCAAAGAACTCAGCCTTGCGTGACCAGTCGCTGGCGACATTGTGGAGCGTGCCCAGATCCATATGCTGCAATCGCACCAGCAGGCTGCCGGGATCCTCCGCGTCAGTCTGCTCCATGATTTCATCAACAGCTTCCGGCATGGTGTCGGGGTTCAGTTCGCCTTGCGCATCGATGGTGGTGAGGTGATTGGTTTCAGCTTGGATTGTATAAGGCATGAGTCTCCTGATGGGGTTGCTTCTTCATAAGCAACGCCTTGAGGAGGGGAGCGTTCCCGACCAATTGCATATCGGTGGAAGCGCGAAAAAAAGCCCGGCCCAGGCAAGCCTGGACCGGGAGAGGATTGAACAGATTGTGAGTAAGTTTCTGGGAGGAAGTTTAAATCCGTTCAATGATGATTGCCGGAGCCATGCCGCCAGCCGCGCACATGGTGACCAGGCCATAGCGACCGCCAGAACGTTCGAGCTCGTCCAGCGCGGTGCCGATCAGGATGGAGCCAGTGGCACCAATCGGGTGGCCGAGCGCCATAGCGCCGCCATTGATGTTCACTTTTTCCCGGTCCAGCTTGAGATCGCGGATGAACTTTTCGGCCACGACCGAGAAGGCTTCGTTGATTTCGTAAACGTCGATATCGTCTGTGGTCAGGCCGGCTTTTTCCAGCACTTTCTTGGCTGCCGGAACCGGCGCGTTCAGCATCAGGGTTGGATCGTCGCCCATGTTTGCCGTGGCTACGATGCGGGCACGTGGCTTCAGGCCGTTCTTGTCGGCATATTCTTTCGAAGTGACGAGGATTGCGGCTGCGCCGTCCACAACACCGGAAGAGTTACCGGCATGATGGACATGGTTCATCTTGCCTTCGAGTTGTGGGTATTTCTTGGTGACCATCGCGCCATAGGTGTTTCCCTGGTCATCGACCGGGATTTCCATGAACATGTTGAAGACGGTTTTCAGGCCGGAGAGGCTTTCCATCGTCGTGCTGGGGCGCGGGAACTCGTCCTTGTCGAGCGCCAGTGTGCCGTCGCGATTGTAGACAGGGATCAGGGACTTGTCGAAACGGCCTTCATCCATGGCGCGTTTGGCGCGCTGCTGGGAGGTCACGGCCAGCTGGTCAACGGCTTCGCGGTCGATGCCTTCCAACGTGGCGATCGCATCTGCGCAGACGCCTTGCTGTGACTGCGGGTGCATCTCGCGCAAGTGAAGGTTGCCGGCGTCCATCATTGGTGGATTTTTTGGATCTGCCGTCGATGCGGTGTAGCTCATCATCTCACAGCCGCCCGCGATAACGCAGTCTTCCATACCGGACATGATCTGCGCAGCAGCGAGGGAAACGGTGGTAATGCCAGAGCCGCAGAAGCGGTCCAGCGTTACGCCGGAGGCTTTCACGTCGAAGCCGGCATCGAGGGCCGCCATACGACCCATATCGGCGCCTTGCGCGCCGCGCTGGCTGGATGTGCCCCAGATGACATCATCTACGGTGGCCGTATCAAGATTGTTGCGGTCGCGGATCGCGCTCAGCACGGTTGCGCCCAGATGCTGCGGATGCAGGTGCGCGAGCGACCCTTTTCCAACCTTGCCAATGCCTCGCGGCGTGCGCACGGCGTCAATAATATAGGCCTCAGCCATCTGGTCTCTCCCTTGGGTTTATTATTTTCCCAAGTTTACGCGCACGTAAGCGTAAATCCAGCCGTGACGTCGGGTTATGCAGGTCAACTGTTTTTGGGGCTGTTCGGAACGGTCCAGTTTGTATTTCATTAACTATCGGGTAATCGGGAACAAACGGGGAGATCTGCATGGCCGACGACGCGAACGACCTGTCACAGGATGACATCGCCTATTTCGCGAACCGCCCGTCACCCGAATACGACGAAGTGGTATTGCAGGCCGACTATGCCGCGCGCGCCGCAATCAGCTTCTATCGGTTTCGCCAGCTTGGCGGCGGTCGCAATGGCACGACGCCCGAATCCAAAATGAAATTCGGCAAATCGACAGGGCGGGGCATTCATTATGTCTCCGACCATCCGCAGGTCCGCATTTTGAACTTGTCGGTTATCGCATTGCTCATCCTGTTTGAAAGCGCGGCCAATGCGTACTTCTTTGCGCAGCAGAGCGAGTTCGGTATCTCCGGTGGCATCTTCCAGGCTGCGGCGGTCTCGCTCGCCAATGTCGCCACCAGCTATTTCATCATCGGTTTCTGGGGCCTGCGCCATGCCTCGATCGGACTGGATCCAAACAAGTCCTTGCTAGGCTTTGACAGTCGGAATGTGACCAAGGCATTTGGCATCGTTGCCGTGATCATGGGGATCATCATTGTCCTGTTGGTGAATTTGTCGGCAGCGCATTATCGCAATCTGCTCGATCTCAAGGCGACGCTGGGAGATACGCCTGGCGCTCTCGAGGCATTCAATGAGCATACGTCCACAATTCCCCGATTCTTGATCGATTCAGATATTTGCCAATCCATCCTGCAATCGCCCATGGGCGAGTCCATTGGCAGCGCCGCGACGAATGCCATGTGTCGGCCGTTTGCTTTGCATTCCCTGGATGCGATGGTCCTGTTTGCCCTTGGCCTTGCCATATCGGCCATCGCTGCCTTTGAGGGGCGCAAGGCGGATGCATCCTTCCCCGGTTTCAGCGACGCTGCCCGTGGCATCGAGCGCTCTCGCAGAGACCTTCAGGATGCGCTGGACGACTACTATGACAGCTATGAAGACGCGCTCGAGGATGCCGAGAAGGATTTTGGCAAGCTCAGCCCGAAGCAGAAGGTGGGGCTCCGAAGAGCGATGGATGCGCGGGTGTCGCCCTTCCGTCGCCTGCTTGAGACAGACCCTGACATCATGCGTGATGAATTCGACGTGCCGGAAGAGGTTGTCGAGCATATTTCCGGCAAGAAACCAAAAATCATGCCGCGCGCGGAGAATGACGCATGAGCCGCAGGCGCAGACAACGCCAGCGCCGGATGGCCTATATCAATTTCGCGATAATCGCCCTGCTGATCGCCGGCGGCGTGGCGGCGTTCCAGTTCCTCAAGCCCGTCCCCTATGACGAGCAAACGCTCTGTCTGCTGAGCGACGAGTTGCCGCCGCACACCGCCATTATTCTCGACAAGACGGATGAGTATGACGAAAGCCAGGCCGATCTCATTGCCGACCTGATCCGCCGCTCGCGCGACCGGCTCGAGGTGGGCGAGCGCCTGTCCATGTTCGAACTTGACGCCGAAGGCCAGTTCGATCCGCGCGGCGAATTCTCGCTGTGCAATCCGGGCCGGGGCGGGCAGGTGAACCCGCTCTTCCGTAATCCCCGGATGATCGAGGAGCGCTACGCGACCCTTTTCGAAACACCGATGGATGCGGTGATCGATGATCTCGTCGTACCAAAGGAAGCCCCCTCCAGCCCGATCCTCGAAGCAATGGCACGGCTCGGCCAGACGGAAAACTTCTCACCCGACGCGCCCGCCCGCCGGATCGTCATCGTGTCCGATATGCTCCAGAATTCCGATCTGTTCTCAGCCTATGGCGGCGGAGGCACGCTTCCCGCCAACATGCCGCGCGCGCGTGATGTGGCTGAGGCGGTCGAGCGCCGCTATGGGCGGTCCCTATCCGGCGTAGACCTGGAGATTCGCTTGATTCCGCGCGGACGCTATACCGACATGCAACGCGGCGCGTTGAAGGAGTACTGGAACGAGGTCTTTTCCGAATTGGGCCTGCAAGCCGACTGGCGAGACCTGTAGCGCCCACGGCCATTCTTCCCTGCATTTTGTCCGCACGCCCGCTTGTGGCATAATGCGGGAAAAGGATGCATCCATGGGAGGATTGCCAACAACCCGGACCGACGAGCCTCGTCTCGTTCAGCACGCTGTTTTGCTCAGCGTGTTGCTCGGCCTCTTGTTGTTTCTTGGCCCGCCAGCCTGGTCGAATACCAATGATCAGCAAATCATCCCGTTCGAGATGGATTCCCAAGACCGGTTAATGGCCGAGATCTCATTTGAAAACGGGTCAACCGCTACGGCGCTTATCGATACGGCCGCCACTTTGCCGATGATTGGCGGGGCCACAGCGCGCTCGGCCAATGTCGGGGTGATCGAGGGACAGGAGCAATTTGTCGAGATACTTGGCCTTGGCGGCAAGGAAACGTTCCCCTTGATCGATTTGCCAAGTCTAAGGACAGGCTCGATTGCCCTGAGCCAGGTGCCTGCAGCCCTTGATAGCAAGATCGCCGTCAGCGGCGTGCGCAATGTACTGCCCATCAGTGCGCTGACGGGCAATGTCGTGGATTTCGATTTCGACCAGGGACATGTGACGGCCTATGATCGGCGCCCGGCCGGGCGAATGCGAGAAGTCCTCTGCAAACGGCCCCTCGTTGTTCGCAACGGGCTCTATTTCGTGCAGGTTACGATCAATGGCCGGCGGGGGCTCGCCCTCATAGATACAGGTTCGACCATTACTTACATGAATTCGAAATTTGCAAGCCATGCCGGTACCAAAGTCAATGAGGATGAAACCAAGCGCCTGCTTGGGATAACCGGCGACGACTACAATATGCACGTTGCCCACGTTTCCCGTTTTGAACTGGATGACGTCGACATGACGGGGTTCAACATGATCGTATCAGACCCCGCCCTGTTCGAACATCTGGGCATGGCTGACGAACCGGTCATGATCCTTGGTATGGACTTTCTGTCACAATTCCGTGTACAGATAGATCGCGAGCATAATCTGCTCTATTTGCGAATTCGTCATAGCACAGCCAAGAAATGCCTGGTCTGCATGGAAGTGCAGTCCTATCGCAGGCGGTAATGTACCCCTAGCCGAACGCACCATAGGCATGCGTCACCGACAGGCTGATCCCGTGCAGAATCCGGTCGATGTCATCCAGCGGCGCAATGATATCCTTGTGAATGCGATCATACCCGTAGCCAGCTTGGCTCTTGGTATCATTTCCGGCCTCGGTCAGGGCTTTCAGCGGCGTATCCTGATCGCGGGAGTGCGGGAAGATCTCACGCAGCAATTCCACCGCTTCCTTGATCCGCAATTCCGCAACCATTTCGACCAGGTCGCGGCTGCTGGCATCATGACGCTCCGACAGGCGGGGCAGGCCGCCGACAATGGAGAAGGCTTTCATGATAAGCGCTTGGCGCACGGCATGCAGGACGTGCAGGTCCAATCTGCCCTCATGGCGTTCTTCCAGTGAGGGAGAGGTCTTGAGTTGGGCCAGAAGACGGTCAAACTTTCCAAGGTCCACGGACAAATAGTTCGCGATCTGGTTCATCGAAACGGACGTCTCATTGTTGCGCAGCGCGTAATAAACTCCGCGATAGGCATTCGCCTTGTCAGGGTCGGCCAGTTTCGAGTGTGCCACCCAGACGCCCGGATCATAAACGCGGGCATAGGCGCGTAGCGCGGGCAGGCTGGTCAAAAGCCGCGCGCGGGTCGCCAGCAGGATCAGGCCCTTCATGCGTGGGCTGTCATCAATCAGGTCTACCAGCCGCTCCATTTCGCGCTGCAGGGATGAGCCGATGCCAGCGGCCACATTCACTGGCATGCTGAGCTGTTGCAGCGTCGCATTGTGAGAGATCGCCCGCAGGGAGCGCGGGCCGACTGGTCCAGCGGCGCGGCGTTTCGGTCGCGAGCCCGCCTTTACCGTCAAGCCGCTGGAAAAGGCGCCCAGCAATCGACCATAGTCTGCATTGTCGAACAGGCGTTCCTGCCAGGCTCGCAGCGACCGGTAGAAGTCCCAGACAAGGTCCGTGCGCGCATAGAATGGATCCTTGGTGCGGTCGGCCGGGTCAGACAGCGTGTGGCTGCACCAGGCGGCCATCGTCGGTTCGGCCAGCGCCGGGTTGGCGAAGTGAAGGAAGCCATCACCGCCCTGAAAACTGACCTCATGACGGAGCTGCAGGCCCCGTGCGCGGGCACCGCCACGGGTCCATGGTGTCAGCAGATGATCAAAGCGCTGCTCGAACGTACCCGGCCATGCGCCGCGGCCCATGCTTTCGCCATGCGTGTTGAAAATCAGGAGGTCGACATTTACGCCCTTGGCGGCCAGCGCCCGGGCGATCAGGTTGTGGATGCGCTCGATGGCCATGTCGGCGGCGACTTGTCCGATGAACCGTCCGGCATCGGAGAAACCCAACTGGATCGAAAGATAGCCGCGCTGTTGCACATAGGCGAGGAATTCCGGCTCTTCCAGCAAGCGCTCGATGAAGCGGCCGCCGGTCTCCAGCGCTTCCGGCGTTTCGAATAGCGGAGAGATATCGAGCTTGTCATCGACACCATATTGCCGCGCAAGGTACAGCGCGCCCATCACGGTGGCCGGATTCTCACTCTCGGCGATCAGGAAGCGGATGACCGAGCCGGAATCGATATGTTTCAGGATCTGTGCGCACATCATGAACTGACGTCGCGCCGTGGATTGTTCCAGGAACAGGTCGGCAAAGTTCACCTGAACCGGTTTGGACTTGCGGGCCTTTTGCGCCAGTTCAGCCAGGGCAAGACGACCAAGTTCCCGGTCTTCAGTCTGCAGGCCCAGATCGCGGTTGATCACCGTGCGCACCTGCGCTGCGTTCACCCGCAAGTGAATGCGCGCCGTGCCCAATTGCAGCGCTTCGACCTGCGCCCTGACCGCCATCAGGTCTGCAGCAAGGCTGTCTTCGGCTTCGGGAATGACGCTGTCCAGCACGTCGAGGATTTCAGACGCGTCCAGCACGTTTCGCTTGGAATGCTCGGTCAGCGCATTTGCCGCCGGCACCAGATTGTCCGGATCGGTCAGATCCGCCGCGAATAAGGCCGCATGGCGTGCGGTGTCTTCCGATGCGGTCTTCAGGCGCTGGGTCAGCTTGGCAATGGGGCCGATCTTCTGGCTGCCGCTGATCGATTCCAGCTGCGCTGCATAGCGATCAAGCTGGACCGCCTTTTCCGTCAGGCGGAAGGTAAGCGATTGGGACCAGTGGATATCGGCGCGGCCATCAAGGTCATATCCGACCCAACAGGCGAGCGTCGGTACGAAGATTTTCAGCGACCGCCACTCATTCGGGAAGGCCTTGCGGGCAACCGAAATCAGCACGGTTGCGTAGGCCAGTTGTGCATTTGCCGCGTGAGCAATCGCGCCCTGCACCTCATCATGTTCGCCCTGAAGGCTGATCTGCTGGTTCCACGCACGGGAGTCGGCACGGATCTGGCGCATCAGCATGTTGCGGCTGGTCTTTGTCGCGCTCACCACATGGTCGGCCAGCGCCGTGCGCAGATCCTTCGACAGGGCAAAGGTCGGGTGACCGGTAAACACGATGCCGCCGGTTGCCTGTTCGACGCGTGCCTTGAAGGCGTCAAATCCTTGAGCGGCCAGTGTTTCCAATTCTTCGGTGAGGCTCGCCCAGGCATTCTTCGCCTTGCCGCCAGCATGTTGGTTGCGAAAACGGTCAGCGCGCTCCTCAATCAGGTCCAGATGCACCTCATCGGCCAGCTTCGACAGATCGGCCAACTTGGCCTTTCCGGTTTCAAGGTCGCGGAACAAGGTCTGCGCCAGCGCGAAGACCGAATTGGTCAGCGGATCGATCTCAATCCGGGCGGCCTGTGCACGCAGGAAGGATTGGGCGGTCTCGAGGGTCGTAGGGGATGTTGTCGTTGTCATGCCGCCAAAAAGACGGAAATTGACGTAAAGTCAAAGCCCTGCTGACCGCGACTTGAAATAAATCTGCGGATCGCCTCGCCGGAGGCCTATCTGCGCCCGAAAAAGCGGACGACGCCGATCAGTCCCGCAATCGCCGAGCCAAGCCCGCCAAGCAACACAAACAGGGGATTAGCCTGGTCAGCAAAGGCGATGGCGCGATTGATCCCCGAGACCTGTACGGTCACCGTGTCCCGGAAAGTGCGCAGCGGCACGACCGCGTCCTCATCAATCGCATAGATCTCAAAGACGAGATCATGGCTGCCGGCCGTCAATGGCAGCACCGACCAGCGCCAGACATTCTCGGTCAGCGGGGACAATGCCTGAACTTCCGGCGACATGGACACGATCTCGAAATTCGCGCCACTGAGACGCGCTTCAACACGATCGGACACCAGCGCTTCGCCTTCAATCACATTACCGCGGCCGGGCAGGGCGTCTGCCGCTGTGCCGTCGCCGGTGGAGTCGATGGCCAGCGTCACATCGAAAGCGCGCTTGTATTCGGCGGAACTTGGTGTCTCGTGCGCTACCGGCACGCTTTTAAGCGTCTCGACAAAGGATTCATTGGCTTGAGGCATCACATTCGCCGACCGGCTGGTCATGGGGGGCGCGTCAAAGCCCGGCGAGGAGCCGGCAGATTCCGGGAACACATCGCCCGGCAGGCTAGAGCCGAGGCTGCGGGCCGGGCCGGCTGCGGGCGCGCTGTCCGGCGCCTCCATCATCATCTCTTCGCTCTGCAGGGGCTCCAACTCAGCCATTTCCTCTTCCAGGGCGGGCGGCATGGCCGTCTCTGCATATGCCTCTTCAAAAGCTTCCTCGGTCGCCATCTCCTGAGGTGTGGCGGCTTCGACCATCTCGTCGCGTGGCGCATAGGTGTCCATCAGGACAGACCCGGCATAGCCCGCAGCCACGAGGCCGCAGAGCAGAAGGATAATGGACAGCAGTCTCAGCATGGCGGTTCGCGCTCCGTCAGTTTTCCCCACAGCGTGGTTAATCCCTAGCAGAGCTTTATGACAGGGGGAAACGTTTACGGCTGCTTTCATAAAAGGCGACCGCGGCTGCGTTGGAGACGTTCAGGCTCTCCATTTCAGGGGCTATCGGGATGCGTGCGAGTTCGGCGCAGGCCTTGGCCACGGCGGGTCGAATGCCCGGGCCTTCGGCACCCAGCACGATGGCGAGTTTCTGTGCCCCTTCGACCGCATCCGCGATCAGGCGTTTGCCTTCGCCAGCAAGGCCCACCGTATGGTATCCGGCCTCTCCCAGCTGCTCCAGTGCGCGGGCAATGTTCACAACGCGCGCCTCGCGAACGGTTTCGATCGCCCCCACAGCGGCCTTTGCCGCGACACCGGTCACATTCGGTGCATTGCGCGTTTGCAAGACCAGCCCGCCAAAGCCAAAGGCGGCCGCCGAGCGATAGACTGCGCCCAGATTGTGAGGGTCGGATACCTGATCCAGCACGGCAATATGGCTGATCCCGGCATCGATCAGGTCTTCAAGGGCGCCCGCTTCCAGCGGATCGACTTTCACGGCGATGCCCTGATGGACCGCGCCCTCGGGCAGGCGGGCATCAATGTCGCGCGCCGTCACCAGAACTGGCGCAATGGGCCCGGTGGCAGGCAGGCGCTGGGCGGCGTTTTCGGTGGCCAGCAATTCGTGACATTTGCGCGCGGGATTGGCCAGGGCAGCGACCACCGCATGCGTGCCCCAGATCCAGAGCGGACCGCCATCTGCGCCGCTGCCATCGCGCCCGGCGCCGGCGCGACGCGGCGGTCGGGCAGTGCCGCGGCGTGGATTATCTGCGCCAGCGTGTGCTTTTCGCGGTTTAGAATGGTTGCGCGCCATTTCGGGTTTCCTTATAAGGCCGCTTCCGGTGTGGATCGGCGGTGCTTCGGCGCCTATGTGAAGCGCTGCTGCGACGGCGTCAAACGGCGTGTGGTCGCGGGTCCCGTGGAGGGGTGGCCGAGTGGTTAAAGGCAGCAGACTGTAAATCTGCCCGCATAGCGTACACAGGTTCGAATCCTGTCCCCTCCACCACCCGCACCAGATGGTGTAAGGTGTCTTCGCGAGGCCCTGACTGGGCGGGTATAGCATAATGGTAATGCACCAGCCTTCCAAGCTGTGTATGTCGGTTCGATTCCGTCTACCCGCTCCAGACAATGTTCCCATAGTATACAGCGCACTAGCGCATTTTCAGGCAAGCGATTTAGCGCGTCAGGCCACGCTGTCGGGGCGCTGGCAAAAGGGCTGCGCCTAGCGCCGCTTTTCCTGGATTTTCCTATCCCGTTGACCGGGCGCGCCAAGGCGCAGTTGCGCGTTCAAATACGACAGTTTTACCGTTGACGGCTCGCGGATCAGCCTATACATCGGCGCCTTCCTACCCCGTGCCCAGATGGCGGAATTGGTAGACGCGCTACGTTCAGGTCGTAGTTCTCGCAAGGGAGTGGAGGTTCGAGTCCTCTTCTGGGCACCATTGGCTTCTCCGAAACAGTCTGAGAAACTCCAAAAACCCCTGAAAAATATAGATATTTTCGACAAACAGGCGATTTCTTTGTCCAATGCCGTGCGGGGGTATGCGCTCGCATCCGGCTTTGTTGGGGGTAGAATAGGGGGTATAGTGGCATTTTCAGCCTCAATCCTGCGTTATCGATACCCCCAAAATTGCCATGCCCCTGACAGATACACAGATTCGCCAACTCAAACCGAAAGCCAAGCAATACAAGGTATCGGATAGCGGTGGCCTGTATGTGCTTGTGACTCCGAATGGATCCAGGCTTTGGCGGCTCAAATATCGGTACGATGGCAAGGAAAAGGTGCTGGCGTTCGGGGTCTATCCAGATACGAGTTTGGCGCGAGCCCGAGAACGGCGAAACGATGCAAAGACGTTGCTGGCTGACGGGCTGGACCCAGCCGAGACCGCCAAGGCCAAGAAGGAAGAAGCCGCTGCGTTGAACGAACACACTTTCGCAAACATTGCCGCCGAATTGATGGAAAAGCTGCGAAAGGAAGGGAAGGCCGATACCACCCTCAAGAAGAAGCAGTGGCTCTTGGACAAGGCGATTGCTGATTTTGGCGACCTTCCAGTCACACAGCTAACGCCTGCGACCGTGCTTGCGACGCTTCGCAAGGTGGAGGCGCTGGGCAATTACGAGAGCGCTAAAAGGTTGCGCTCCACCATTGGCCAGGTTTGCCGATACGCGGTTTCCACCGCTCGCGCAGACAATGATCCGACCTATGCGCTCCGTGGCGCGCTGATCGCGCCGAAGGTCACACACATGGCGGCGGCGACAACCCGAGACGAGTTTGCAGAAGTGGTGCAGGCGGTCTGGGAATATGAAGGCGGGGCACCCTCTACGCGCGCGGCGCTGAAGCTGATGGCCTTGCTGTATACTCGGCCCGGTGAATTGCGTCTGGCGCTTTGGGAAGAGTTCGATCTAGAAGCGGCAATTTGGACCATTCCAGCCAGCCGCACGAAGATGCGCCGTGAACACGTCAAACCCCTCGCGCCGATAGCTATCCAGATATTGCAGGATCTTCGGCGCGAAACCGGAAGCAACTATCGTGTCTTTCCGTCTTCCATCGCCCGCGACAAGCCAATCAGTGAAAACACCCTCAATCAGGCTTTGCGGAGAATGGGTTTCGAGAAGGATCAACATACGTCTCACGGCTTCCGAGCCAGCGCCTCCACTCTGCTGAATGAATGCGGACTATGGGACAAGGACGCCATCGAAGCCGAGCTTGCCCATGTCGGAGCCGATCAGGTGAGACGGGCCTATCACCGCGCGCTCTATTGGGAGGAGCGTGTGAGGATGGCGAATTGGTGGGCAGGTCAAATACAAAAGATTCTGAATGGGTGACACTGAGGTTTCGGCGAGTGCTGAAGATGGACCTCATAAGCCTTCGATTGCCACTCAAGGGGGAATCGTTTCCAATCTCGTATGAAATAGATCGCCAGCATTTCGGACGAGTGGATTTTACATTTGGAAAACAACATTTCGCCGTGGTGGCGGCTGGCTGATACATTAAGCGTAGTTGAAGCCGTTCTCTTGGTTCTAGGTATCGAGCCTCAAGGTGTCGCTGATTATGTCGATCGTCGTGACGAAGCGGATATGCCGGTCGGTTATCGGGCTGTGCGGGCCGGAATTTTGGCTGGACTGAAGAACGAGACACTCAAGGGATGGCTCAATCACCCCGAGCACACGGATTTTCATGGCAATGTAACTATGGATGAAACCCGGTACGATTTGGAAACTTCGTTTGTGGAAGTTGAGAGCCTAATAAGCTGGCTAAAGTTTCGCGGGTTTACCAGCGGCTACTTTTTTTCCGACGACCCACAGCATCATGGCCTGAAGGACGAGAATCATCCGCGCTATGCACCTAAGCTAGCTGCTGCTGTCGAAGCGTGGGAATCCTTTGATGAGGAAGCATCGGTGACTGGAACCGCTAAACAGCGACTTGCAAAGTGGTTGAGGTTGCATGCTGCTGAGTATGGTTTGACTGATGATGATGGGAAACCAAAAGAATCTGTAATCGAATCTCTGGCGACAATCGCCAATTGGGCAACCAAGGGGGGCGCGCCCAAGGCAGATGCGGCGGATAATTTCGATCAAGACCTTGATGATGAAATTCCGTTTTAACAAGGTGTTGTCGTTGTTGTCATAGAAACCTCTATGAGGTTTTTGCACTAACGCCATGAGGTTTCGCCGAAATCTACGGAAACCTTTTTAGAACTTCCCCACCTATTTTCGTACTGGCTTCAATCGGATGCTTTCGTCTCCAAAACGACGGAGACGAACTATGTCAAACCAGACTGCACTACCCGACACCGGGTTCATGCGTATCAACCAAATCTTGGCCCCAGCCGGCCCAATTCCTGTCAGCAAATCGACCTGGTGGGCAGGCGTCAAAGACGGGCGCTTTCCCAAGCCGCTCAAACTGGGCGCTCGTGTCACAGTCTGGCGTGTGGAAGACATACGCGAGCTGATCGAAAATGGCGCGTAGACCGAACTGGCGCGCAATCCGTATTCATCGCAGTTATTCAGTAGACGAGGCGGCGCGCGCGTTGGGAGTGGCGAAGGTAACTGTGCGGCGCTGGATCGCGTCGGGCGACTTACCAGTGATCGATAATTGCAAACCCATGTTGATTCTGGGTGACGAGCTATCCGCTTTCCTTCGAAAGCGGCGCTCCCGGAAGCACAAGCTCCATCTGGATCAGTGCTACTGTATGAAATGTCGCGCGCCGAAGCGTGCCGCGCTTTCCGAAGCTGAATTGATCGGGGCAAGTGGTAAAACGGCGATGGTGCGTATGTTGTGCGAGACGTGCACGACAGTGATGCACAAGCGCGTCAGCTGGCAACAGGTTTCGCGTCTATCTGCCCTTGTCAGCCTGTCAGGCACGCATCGCTTCAAACACCTAGGTGAGACCAATCAGCCCTGCGTGAATGATCACTGCAAGACGAAGGTTTGAAAGATGAAAAAGGCACAAGCGAAGAATGCCCGTATAAAGCGCAAATACCTGCAATGGCTGGAGACTGCCAAGGGCGTGACGCCCGCTACAGCCGATCAGGTCGCCGCCGTTATTTCCGCGTTCGAGAAATCGACGAATGGCAAGGACTTCGCCGCGTTTCACATTGAACAGCCACAGAAGTTCCAGCGAGACCTGAAGGCGGCGGTCAATGCGCGTACCGGCCAGCCGCTCGCCAAGTCCACAATTCGTTCGCGGCTCATGGCGGTGAAGTCATTCTTCAAATGGCTGGCAGATCAGCAGGGCTACAAAAGCCGCATCACTCATTCAGATTGCGAGTATTTCAACGTGACCGCCAATGACCGAAGGGTCGCTACCGCCAAACGCAAACAGAATGTGCCGAGCGTGGAGCAGATTCATCATGTCATCGCCGCCGCGCCGCATGAAACCGCGATCCAGAAACGTGACCGCGCCGTGATCGCCTTCACTTTTTTGACTGGCATGCGCGACGCGGCGATTGCATCTCTGCCTCTGGGCAAGGTGAGCCCCGAGCGCCGCGAGGTGTTCCAGGATGCGCGCCAAGTGAAGACCAAGAATGCCAAAACAATGACCACCTATTTCTTCCCGGTCGGCGGCGATGCGGAAGAGATTGTTGTTGAGTGGGTGCATTTCCTTCGCGCTGAGTTGTTATTTGCGGACACGGACCCTCTCTTTCCGAAAACCAAGACCGGGCTGAATGAAGAGGGGGTATTCGCGCCCATCGGCCTGACCCGTGACTATTGGAGCGACGCGGCCGGAATCCGCCGCATCTTCCGCGAGCGCTTCGAGGCGGCAGGCTTGCCCTATGCCAATCCGCACAGTGTCCGAAAAGCGCTAATGCAGCTCGCCTTTCGCAAAAAACTGGACCCGGAAGCCCTCAAAGCCTGGAGCCAAAATCTGGGCCATGAAGACCTCGCCACCAGCCTGAACAGCTATGGAAAGGTCACAGACTGGCGAACATCGGAGATCATGGAGCGGTTGGCAGGTGCAGAAGAACAGGACGCGGCGGATGTGCCGCCTGAAGTGCTGGATTGGCTTAAGCGGCAAACGCGGCGATAGCCTTGTTCGGGATAGCCTGCCGGAGCGGCTTTCGCTATCTCTAGGCGAATCACAGGGAAGGCCGCATGACCGAAGAGCAAAAGAAGAAACTTGAACAACAGCTTTGGAACATCGCCAACGAGTTGCGGGGCAAAATGGCGGCGGACGAGTTCCGCGATTACATCCTTGGCTTCATCTTCTTCAAATACCTGTCAGAAAAAATGCGGCTCTATGCCGACGGCCTGCTGAAGCAGGATAAAATCGGCTACCTTCAGATCGATGAAGCGACCGATGAAGGACGCGCCATCCTGGACGAGATCCGCGCCGATACGGTGCGCCAACTCGGCTACTTCCTGAAGCCGTCCGAATTGTTCAGTGTGATCGCGGCGCGCGGTGCGAATGGCGAGTTCATTCTGGGTGACCTTGTGGCCGTGCTCAACAATATTGAGCAATCGACGCGGGGCACTGACAGCGAAGAAGACTTCATCAGCCTGTTCGAAGACATGGATCTGGGCAATTCCAAACTGGGCCGCTCTGAAGCCGACAAGAACAAACTGATAGCGAAAGTGCTGGTACATCTTGAGAAGATCGACTTTGAGCTGGCCAATTCTGAAAGCGATGTGCTGGGCGACGCCTATGAATACATGATCGGCCAGTTCGCCAGCGGCGCGGGCAAAAAGGCGGGCGAGTTCTATACGCCGAAAGAAGTCTCCACCGTGCTGGCCCGGATTGTCACCACGGGCAAGGAACGACTGAAATCTGTCTATGACCCGACGTGTGGGTCAGGCTCCCTTCTGCTGCGGGTAGCGCGGGAAGTGAAGGATGTGGCGAATTTCTACGGCCAGGAGATGAACCGCACCACGTTCAACCTCGCCCGAATGAACATGTTGCTGCACGATGTGCACTACAGCCGCTTTGACCTGCAACAGGAAGATACGCTGGAGCGCCCGCAGCACACTGGCATTACGTTTGAGGCCATCGTTGCCAATCCGCCCTTCAGCGCCAAGTGGAGCGCCAGCAATCTGTTCGAAACGGATGATCGCTTTGCCCAATACGGACGCCTGGCGCCAAGTTCGAAGGCAGACTTTGCCTTTGTTCAGCACATGCTGGCGCATCTGGACGAAAACGGCACGATGGCGGTGATCCTGCCGCATGGCGTGCTGTTTCGCGGCGGGGCGGAAGGCGCGATCCGGCGCTATTTGGTTGAAGACCAGAACTGGCTGGATGCGGTGATCGGTTTGCCTGCGAACATATTCTACGGTACCAGCATCCCGACCTGCATCCTGGTGTTCAAGAAATGCCGGGAAGAGCCGAATGATGTGCTGTTCATCGACGCCAGCGCACACTTCGACAAGGTGAAGACGCAGAACATGCTGCGTGGTGAAGACATTGACCGGATCGTGACGGCCTATCGCGAACGCGGCGAAACCAACAAGTTCAGCCACCGCGCCAGCCTCGCCGAAATTGCTGAGAATGATTTTAACCTGAATATTCCGCGCTACGTTGATACGTTCGAGGAAGAAGAACCCATTGACCTGGCAGAGGTGACGGCAGAGTTGCGTGCTATTGACGCGAAGATGGGTGACCTGGATGCGGCGATTACAGGGTTCTGTGAGGAACTGGGAATTGAGGCCCCCGTATGAATTTGGTTCTGAGCAAAGATTTGCCCACCTTGCGATTTCGGAATTTTGTTGAGGCTTGGCAAGAGAAGCAGCTGGGAGAGTTGTTTCCTCATATTAGAAATGGCTTTGTCGGGACTGCCACGCCATTCTACGAAACTAACGGAGTGCCGTACCTCCAAGGTAAAAACGTTAAAGCTGGATCACTCGATCTAACCGGACTTATTGAGATTTCGGAAGAATTTCATCGCAAACAAAAGAAGTCTCAATTGCGATCCGGTGATCTAGTGATGGTTCAATCCGGGCATGTCGGCGAGTGTGCTGTCATACCCTGGGAGTTAGAGGGGGCGAACTGTCACGCACTCGTTGTCCTTAGTCCTGATGAAAGCGTTGCATCCGAATTTTTCCAGTATTATTTTTATTCACCCGCTGGTTTGCGTCACATTTACAAAATTCGTACTGGCAACACGATCAGTCATATCCTGACCAGCGACCTCAAACCGCTTCACATCAGTATACCTTCCTTGTCCGAACAAAGGAAAATTGCAGATTTTCTGGGGGCGGTGGATGGGAAGCTGGCGGGGCTGCGGGAAAAAGAGGCGGCGCTGACACGGTTCAAGCGCGGCCTGATGCAAGCCCTGTTCTCCCAAACCCTCCGCTTCACCCGCGACGACGGCTCCCACTTTCCCGATTGGGAAGAAAAGCGGCTGGGAGATGTTGTAAGTGCGATACAGAGTGGAACAACTGCAAACCAAATCAACGACGATAGCGGCCTTCCAGTCACTCGTATCGAAACTATCTCGGATGGTACGGTGAACTACGAAAAGGTTGGGTACGTATCAAAGCTTGAAAGAATGGACCGGTACTTGCTCGAAAAAGGCGATTTGCTGTTCAGCAATATCAACAGCGTCAAACATATCGGAAAAATTGCAATATACGACGGAAGTAGGCCGTTGTTCCATGGAATGAATTTACTTCGAATAAGGACCGATAAACATCTTTGCGTCTCGGAGTATTTGTACTTCCTGCTATCATCTTTGCCTTTGAAACGGCATTTCGAGAGAGTTTGCAATCAAGCGGTGAGTCAGGCGAGTATAAACCAAACAGAATTGGCGAAAACGAAAATTTCGCTCCCGCATACTGAAGAACAGCAGAAAATTGCTAACGCGATCACCGCTCTGGATGCCAAGATCGCCGCTGTGAGCGATCAAATCGAACAGCTAGCCGCCTTCAAAAAAGGCCTGCTGCAACAGATGTTTGTGTGAGGAGAACACGATGGCAATGCCATGGGAAGCCCACCATCAGGTCATCGTAGAAAGCTACTACGCAGTCAAATCTGGAAAATCTACTAGGGTTCACGTTCGTCCTGTCGCGGGCCAAGGCTATGATACAAAGATGGATGTACGGTGCCGACGCGACATGCGAGACGCACACCCAATCGGCACTAAATTTCTGATCTGGGCAAAGCTGACCGACAAAGAGGGTGGAAAGCCCTTTCTATCGACTTTTCATGGCTGGCCCTATGAGGTTATCGAATGACCGACTACCAATCCGAAGCGCAGCTGGAAGAAGCCCTGATCGAGCGGTTGGGCGGGCTGGGCTATGAGCGCGTCACCATCCGCAATACGGGCGAGCTGGAGGCCAATCTGAAGCGCCAGCTGGAAAAGCACAATGCGGATGTGCTGGGCGGAACGACGCTGAGCGCTGGCGAGTTTGAAAAGGTTCTGAACCACCTCGCCAAGGGCAGTGTGTTCGAGAAAGCCAAGACCTTGCGCGACCGGATGCAGCTGAACCGTGACGATGGCAGTACGGCCTACCTCCGTTTCATGAACACCGAACACTGGTGTCAGAATGAATATCAGGTCACGCATCAGGTGAGCGTGCAGGGTGCTTACAAAACCCGCTACGACGTCACGCTGCTGATCAATGGCCTACCTCTGGTGCAAATCGAACTGAAGCGGCGTGGGCTGGAAATTGCTGAAGCGTTCAATCAGGTGAACCGCTATCACCGGCACTCTTACGGCGCGGACAACGCCCTCTTCCAATATGTGCAGATCTTCGTCATCTCGAACGGCGTGAATACGAAGTACTACGCGAACAATCGCCGCCAGAATTTCAAACAAACCTTCTATTGGAGCGACGCGGCGAACAATCTGGTCACAAGGCTGGAGCCGTTCGCCGACGCGTTTCTGGAAAAGTGCCACATCTCCAAGATGATCGCGAAATACATCGTGCTGCACGAGAGCGATAAGCTTTTGATGGTGCTGCGCCCGTACCAGTTCTACGCCGTCGAAGCGATTGTTGACCGTGTGAAGGCGGGCCGAAAGCATGGCTATATCTGGCACACAACCGGTTCGGGCAAAACGCTAACCAGCTTCAAGGCAGCGCAAGTTCTGATGAACCTGCCCAAGGTGGATAAGGTGGTGTTCGTTGTTGACCGCACCGATCTGGATGATCAGACGACACGGGAGTTCAACGCCTTCTCAGAGGGGAGCGTTGACGGCACGGACAACACGGCTGCGCTGGTGAGGCAATTGTCAGGCGACACGCCCCTGATCGTGACCACGATCCAGAAGCTGAACACGGCCATCACGCGCGAACACCATGCAGGTAAGCTGGATGATTTGCGCCGGAAGCGGATCGTTTTCATTTTCGATGAATGCCACCGCAGCCAGTTTGGCAAGACACACAAGGCGATCACTGAGTTCTTTGAAGCGGCGCAAATGTTCGGCTTCACGGGCACGCCGATCTTCGCGGAGAATGCCGCCAAGAACGAACATGGTAAGCGTACGACCAAAGATCTGTTCACAGAATGCCTGCACAAATACGTCATCACGAACGCGATTGCAGACCAGAACGTGTTGCGCTTCGCCGTCGAGTATTGGGGCAAACTTCGCCGCAAGGATGGCTCGCTGATTGATGAAGACGTTGCCGGTATCAACACGCGGGAATTTTTCGAACACCCTGAGCGCGTTGAACAGGTTGTCGACTGGATCATCACCAACCACGACCGCAAGACGCACAAGAAGCATTTCAGTTCGATCATGTGCGTCGGCAGCGTGGACGGCCTGCTGACCTATTACGATGCGTTCAAGCGACGGCGCGAGGCAGGTGATCACGATCTGCGGGTTGCCACCGTCTTCACGTTCCAGGCCAATGAACCTGACAAGGACGCTGACGGACAAATTGAAGAAGTCGATTTTGTCGCCGATTCAGGCACGGGCAATGAGCACACGCGCGACCGGCTTGCGGCCTGTGTCGCCGACTACAATGAGATGTTCGGCGAGAACCAAAGTGTTGCTAATGGTCAAGCCTTCTACACCTACTTCCGCAATCTATCGAAGCGCATGAAGGGCCGCGATAAGGCGGATAATGCCAAGGACCGGATCGACATCCTGTTAGTGGTCAACATGTTCCTGACGGGCTTTGATGTGAAGCGCCTGAACACGATCTATGTCGACAAGAACCTTAAGTATCACGGGCTGATACAGGCGTTCTCACGAACCAACAGAACGCTTGGGCAACTCAAATCGCAAGGCAATGTGGTTTGCTTCCGCAATTTGAAGGAGGCCACCGATACCGCGATCCGCATGTTCTCCGACGAGAACCCCGTCGAGACCATCCTGCTGGAGCCGTATGAACATTACCGCGATCAGTTCAACGCAGCTGTGGCGGCCTTGCTGGCAATTGTGCCGAGTGTGGAAAGCGTGGACGGCCTGATTAGTGAAGAGGATCAGTTGCTGTTTGTGAAAGCGTTTCGTGCTGTGATGCGCCTTCGCAACGTACTGACAGGCTTTAGCGAGTACGACCCCGCCGATCTGGATTTAGACCCGCAGGCCTTCGAAGACTACAAAAGCAAGTATCTGGACATTTACGACCGGGTGAAAAGTAGCGAAGACGGCGAAACAGTTTCCATTGTGGACGAAATCGATTTTGAGCTGGAACTGATACAGCGCGATGAAATCAATGTCGCCTATATTCTCAGCCTGTTGAACCAGGCCAACAAGGACGCCGCCAGGGGCAACAAAAGCGAGAGCGACAAGAAGCGCGACGCCGTCCTAAGTTTGCTTGGAAATGAACCGCAGTTGCGGAGCAAACGAGAGCTGATCGAAAAGTTCATCCGTGACCACATGCCAGCTCTCGGAAATGGAGATACCGTTGAACAGGCTTTCGCAGCCTATTGGGCGAGTGAAAAGGAAAAGGCCATTGGCGGACTTTGCGAGGAAGAGGGCCTGGAGCGCGACGCGATTGATCTAATAATCAAAGACTACAGGTTCACGGGCCGCGAACCCCTTCCCGAAGACGTCGTTGCCGCCATGATCGAGAAACCGCGCATTCTCGAACGTCGCCGAAAGGTGAGGCGTGTCGCAGAGAAAGCCGTCGCCTTTGTCCACCAGTTCGAAGAGGGAATAGGCGCGGTTTAAGGGGTAAGGAATTTCGTTTGGGGGTATATTTGGGGGTATCAAACAAGCGTATATTTTTATTATTTAACAAATACAGCGTATTATGTATGGCCTTTGATGCCTCTTCTGGCACCAGATGTTTCGGTTGGCCGTCCTGTGGGGCGGCCTTTTTTGTGGGGTCAGGGGGCGGCGGTCAGGTCGCGATAGGTCCCGGGGGTCTGGCCCGCCCAGCGCTTGAAGGCGCGGGTGAAGGCGCTCTGTTCGGAAAACCCTGTCAGGAAAGCCACTTCCGCAATGGAATAGCGCGTGTCGGCGAGAAAGCGCTCGGCCGTCTCGCGCCGCGCCTGGTCCACCAGGGCCTGGAAGGTCAGCCCCTGGTCCGACAGCCGGCGCTGCAGCGTCCGGGCACTCATGCCGAGATCCGAGGCAACTTGCGCCAGCGACGGAATGCCATCGGTCAGCACATCGGCAATCTGCAGCACGACCTGCCGGTCCAGCTGGCGATCCCCGGACTCGGCCGGCAGCATTCCCTCGGCCTGGGCGCTCAGGAATTTCCAGATGCTTTCGTCGCCGACCAGGTTCGGCTTGTCGAGCCGCTCGGCCGGGATGATCAGTGCGTCAATGTCCGCCCCGAAAGTGATCGGACAGCGAAAGTGTGCCTCCAGTAGCTCCCGCGAGCCGGCCGGTTCCGGGTGGCAGAACTGTACCGCGCCCGGTTTCGAATTCGGGCCGGTCGCCTCCCGGCACAGCGTGACATAGGTGGCCAGCGCGCCCTCGCTCGACAGGTCCAGGCCGAGGCGCGGCGTGTCCGGCCGCCGGTGCGTCCACCAGAATGTGTCGCCCTTGTCATACAGTTTGAACGTCGAGGCCGTATTGTAGGCGCGCGCATGGCGGTCCATCCGCAGGAAGGACTGGCGCAGCGTCGGTGCCGATTTCCAGGCCAGGCCCACAGCGCCGAAATCGGAGCAGGTGGCCGACATGCTGACGCCGAGCAGGAAGCGGATATCCGGTGTCTCGGTCTCGGCGATGGTTTCCAGCAAGCTGTAATAATTGGCGGCGTGGATCATGGCGGGCGGCGGGCCGGCCGATGGCGACGGGTCGAGTCCGGCCACACGGCACAACATGTCCCGATCCATCCGGTCGCTGAGCCGCTCAATGATCCTCAATACGAAGACGGTTGAAACTGTTGCCATCTCCCGCGCGCTCCCCGCTTTGGCCTTCCCGCCAAGGGCGCGATCCCCATCGCACCTCACGCTTTCACATTGCGCCAAAGGGATTGTCGCGTCCAGTCAACAGGATGTCGCGACCGGTCAATACGCTCATCGTCGCCCCTCATACGATGAGTACAGATCAGCTCAGGGTGACGCTCCAGACCGGGAGTATCTCCCCGCCGGGCTGGCAAACTGGACCACCAGACCCAACAGCCGCGAGGAAAAAGACCCATGTTGAATTCACCCAGTACGCCACAAGCGCTTCTCAAGTTCATCGCGACGGCCACGGCTGTCATTGCCCTGATCGGCGTTGCAGCCGAAGCCGAGAGCCAAGGCGCCCGCCCGGCGTCGGCCAAGATGCCGCCGGTCAATGATGGCTTGCCCATGCCAGGATTTGTGGTGACCACGGATGGTACAGCCATCGTTGTCACCGATCCGCAAAATGATTTCCTGTCTCCTGACGGCGTCACTTGGGGCGTGGTCGGGCAAAGCATCACGGAGAACGGCACCGTCGAAAATATCGGCGATCTGTTCGCGGTTGCCGAGCAAACCGGCATGCCCGTATTCGTCTCTCCGCATTACTATTATGAGCACGATCATGAGTGGCTCTTCGAGGGCACGCTCGAGACCTTGATGCACTCCATCGGCATGTTCGACCGTCCATCCGCCTTGAACCTCGAAGGATTCGAAGGGTCTGGTGCTGACTGGCTGGACCAGTACAAGCCCTATATCGAGAATGGTGAGACGGTGGTGACCAGCCCGCACAAAGTCTATGGCCCGGATAGCAATGACCTTGCGCTCCAGCTGCGTAAAGCCGGCATCAACAAGGTCATTCTTGCAGGAATGTCATCAAATCTGTGTACGGAGTCCCACATGCGCAGCCTGATCGAATCAGGTTTCGAGGTCATGGTTGTGACTGATGCAACGGCCGGAGCCATCACAGAGCACTACAACGGCTATGACGCATCCCTCACCAATTTTCGAATGATTGCCAGTGCCGTTGATAACACCGCCAACACGGTGAAGGCGATCAGATCCGCCTACAAGAAATAAGCTTCGGAGCCATCTTTCCTGCGCCCTCTCCCCGGATGGCTCCCTTGGCGCCCAGTTGAACTCACCCACCCACACCCATCAGCTGGGCGCCCTCTTGTTTCGTCGGCGGATATTTGCAGGCCTCCCGCCGCCCGAAAATGCGTACTCCTGCGCGCAGCCCCTGAACCATCGGCCTGTTCCGCCAGATGACTGGCATTCACCCCTCAAGGATATCTGACATGACCAAGAAACTTTATCTCACTGGCATGGCCATCGCGATTGCGATGTCGGCCTCAATGCCCGCTTTCGCAGAAGACGAATACAATGTGTCGAACGGCGTAACGACAGCGGGCGTTCCCCTGGGCCTGCACGGCGTCGACGCAGTCGCCCTGACCACCTATAACGCAGTCGCCGAAGGCGACGCCGCGCATACGGTTGTTGAAGATGGCGTCGCCTACTATTTTGCGTCTGCGGAATCGGCTCGCAAATTCAAGACTGATCCGGTGCGCTTTGCCCCGCAATATGGTGGCTTCTGCGCTTATGCTGTCGCCCTTGGCAAGAAGTTCGACGGTGATCATCACTATGCAGACATTGTCGATGGCAAGCTCTACCTGTTCGTGAACGCAGACGTCTTTGAAAAATACAAGAAAGACAAGGTGAAGATTCTCAAACGCGCTGAAAAGACCTGGCCGTCGATCCAGCACAAGGCTGTTGGTGATCTCTGATCCTTTCATTGGCGGCCGGGCGGTGCGTCCGGCCGCATTCTTTCCTTCAGATATTTCAGGAGCCCCATATGCGCCCCCCTTTACCTCCTTTCACAGTGCAAACGGCTATCGAGAAAGTCCGCCTCGCCGAAGATGCGTGGAACGGGCAGGATCCCGAGAAAGTGTCGCTGGCCTATACCGAGGATAGTATCTGGCGAAACCGCGACCTCTTCATCAATGGTCGCGCCGAAATCGTCAGTTTCCTGACTGCCAAGTGGCGGCGAGAGATCCAGTATCGATTGATCAAGGAGTTGTTCGCCTTTTCTGACAACCGGATTGCTGTGCGATATGCGTACGAATTTCACGATCGCACCGGTCAATGGTACCGGGCATATGGCAACGAGAATTGGGAGTTCAGCGAGTCTGGCTTGATGCAACGACGGCATGCCAGCATCAACAACCTTCCCATCTCGGCAGGTGAAAGAAAGTTCCGCTGGCTGATGGGCCGTCGTCCTGACGATTATCCCGGCCTCAGCGAGTTGGGGCTGTAGGGTAGGCACCGAAGCCGCCCTAATCCCCGACGATCACCTGTGTCAGGCGGTCTGTGTACTTGCCAGCGGGGGCGTGAGTGGTGTCGGGGCGGATCAGGATGCCCAGCCGGTGTTGCGAGCTGGCGGCACTCTTGACCAGTGCGGTCTCTGCGCTCGGCGCAGGCGCCACCAGCTTGCCATCGATGCGCAAGTCATAGGCGATTCCCGTGGGCGTGAACTCGTGACGCAGCTCTCCGCCATTCTGTGACAGAAGATAGATGGAGTAGAGCGTGTTGGCGTCCACAGCGAAATCGACCGATTTTTCCAGTCCCTTCCTCATGGGACCAAAATCGAGCGGCCAGTGCACGTCTAGTACATTGTCTGAACTCTGCCTCAATCGTTTGTATTGTGAGTATCTATGTTTCCAAGCATGTTCAGCGCGCTGATGAGAGCGTCCCATTGCGCTGCCTCAAGCTTTGCCTTGAGCGCCGTTTGGGCATCATTCCATCGGGTGACGATGTCGGTCAGCAAGGCACGTCCCTGATCGGTCAGGCGGACATGGCGCGCGCGCAGGCCCTCTGGCGTGAAGGTTTCGACCTGGCCTGTACGTTCAAGCGCCGCGATGTTTCTGACCATGGTTGTGCGCTCGGTGCGCATGCGCGCTGCGAAATCGGCGACGGAGGTATCTTGCAGATAGTAGAGCTGCATCAAAAGAGAGGCCTGTCCGGGAGCGATGCCGGCTCCGTCCAGATAGGCACCGTAATGACGGGCAAGCGCGCGATTTGCGGCGCGGGCCGCCTCGGCCATGCACACGTGAGGGCTGTGGCGGAGGTCTTCCAACAGCGGGATCTTGTCTGTCTTGTCCGTCAGCATGACGCGTGTCCTGCACTGATTTTCTAGGTCGTCGATGATTGGGGGATTTACCGCGACCCCATTAAGTGTGCATATACACATAACTTGAATGAGAAGACCAGAGGTCAAGAAGGAGGTGTGACATGGCGCATTTGGACAAAAGCGTCGCGATTGTGGGGGCGGGCGATTATATTGGCACGGCCATTGCGAAAAAATTCGCTTCTGAGGGGTATTTGATCGTGGCAGGCCGGCGCAATGGCGACAAGCTTGAGCCTCTGGTCGCCGAGATAGAGGCGGCCGGTGGCAGGATCTCAGCCCGATCTCTGGATGCGCGCGAACCAGAAGATGTCACCGCTTTCCTTGCCGAAGCGGACGCGTTGGCACCGCTCGCCCTTACCATTTTCAATGTGGGGGCCAATGTGAATTTTCCCATACTTGAGACGACGGATCGCGTGTTCCGCAAGGTCTGGGAGATGGCCTGCTTCGCCGGCTTCGTGACGGGGCGCGAATCTGCGCGGCTGATGCTTGAGCATGGGGAGGGCAAGATCTTCTTTACCGGTGCAACCGCAGGGCGACGCGGGGGGAATGGCTACGCCGCCTTTGCCGCGGCCAAGTTCGGATTGCGCGCCGTTGCCGAATCCATGGCGCGCGAACTTTGGCCCCGGCATATCCACGTGGCCCATCTCATCATTGACGCTGGCGTCGATACCGAATGGGTGCGCGAACGGATCAGGCAGGCAGGTGGGCCAGACAACCCGCCGGGCCTGATGCCACCCGAAGCCATCGCGGATGCCTATTGGCAATTGTTCCAGCAACCGGAAACAGCCTGGACCTTCGAACAGGAAATCCGTCCCTATGGGGAGACATGGTGATGCGTGATGTGAGCGTTGAATTCCATTTCGATTTCGGCAGCCCGAATGCTTATCTCAGCCACAAGGTGATTCCGGACGTGGAGGCGCGCACCGGAGTGAGCTTCACCTATGTGCCGGTTCTGCTGGGCGGTGTGTTCAAGGCGACAGGCAATCAGTCCCCGGTGATGGCGTTTGCGGGTATTCGAAACAAACCGGAATATGAGCGGCTCGAAATGATGCGGTTCATCGAGCGGCATGGCCTGACCCAGGCCTTCGCGATGAACCCGCATTTTCCGGTCAACACGCTGGCGATCATGCGCGGCGCCGTGGCGGCGCAGCATCTGGACGTGTTCAAGCCCTATGTGAACGCGATCTACGCTGCGATGTGGCAGGGCGCGCAAAAGATGGATGATCCTGAAACGATCGGAAGGGTTCTGACCGCAGCGGATTTGCCCGCAGACGCCTTGATGGCCACGGCGCAGGATTCCGGGATCAAGCAGGAATTGGTGGACAACACCACGGCCTCCGTCGAGCGCGGCAATTTCGGCTCACCCACCTTCTTCGTGAAGGAGAGGATGTGGTTCGGCAAGGACAGGTTGCGCGACGTGGAAGAGGCCATCCTCGCTGCCAGGGCTGCCTGACAGGCCCTGTGCATCGCAAACGAAAAAGCCCGCTCTCCAATGCGCCGGAGGGCGGGCTTTCGTGACTCTGGGGTAACGCTCAGACTTAGTCGAGGCCGAGGGCGGATTCGATCAGGGACCAGTCGACCAGCTTGAAGTTCTGGTCGACGCCGGAGGCCGGATTGCCATCATCCTGAACGACGAGAATGCCTTTCGGGAAGCCCGGCAGCGCCGCAGAGCTGACATCCAGACCATCCGTATGCGTTACAGCGTCGATGGAGCCGTCGGCATTGGCCGTTACGGTGAAGACGCCGCGCGGCGCATGAGGGGCTTTCAGGTCATAGACGACAAACCGGTCTGCGGCCTGGGACGACGCAACAAGGTAACCCGCGCCATCTGCACCGGCCCAGATGTCCATGCCTTCAACATCGGCGACCAGGCCATTCTGTGCGGCGATCGTGTCGACGCTGACCGGGGCGGCAGACCAGTCATTCAGGTCGAGTTTCCAGATGCCGTGCTCTTCCTCACCGAGAAAGACCTGACCATTGGCTTCGTCAAATACACAGCCTTCCAGTTGAAGCTGGCCGAACTGGCCAACCTGGATTTCAGCGACCAGCTCCGGACCTTCACTCATCTTGTCGGTCTGGACAGACCAGACCTGGGCCATGCCGTCCTTATAAGTGGGCATTGCGTAATAGGTGGTGCCGACCTGACCAGCACAGATGCCATAGGGTTCGTCTTTCTGTGTTGGCGTGTCGCCAACATGGCTGACCGTGGCGGTGACCGGGTCGATGGCAAACCAGCTGATGGAATTGGTTTCGTCATTCGAGGCGACAGCGACATCGCCGCGCAGGTCGACATTGTTGACGCGGCCGACATCAAGGAATTGAAGCTCTTCGCCTGCGAGATTGTAGACGTGGAGGCCTTCATCCTTGTTGGTGCCGAGCACCAGGCTGTCAGCCGGGTTTGCGACATTCACCCAGACAGCCGGATCGTCCGCCTTGTCGCCTGTGCCTGTCATGGGCGCCGTTTCGATAGATGCCGGGATGGGCGCAGTGTCGATGGCGTAAATCTGCTGGGCAGGCTCTGTGGCGCAGGCAGACAGAAGCAGGGCGGCGAGGGGAATATAGCGTTTCATGAACACTCCTCAGGGGCTGGGACAAACAGGGTTCGGGTCGGTATTCCCTGCGTCCGGCGCAAGATCAAGACGCGCGGGCGAGTTTTCACAAATGTGCCATGATGCGCGTCTGTCGGACATGAAAAAAGCAGGCCAATTGGCCTGCTTTTCCCGGATAGTGATCTTGTCGAACTTGGCTCAGGTGCCTTGACCTGGCGCCGGGGTCCGCAATGCACCGCGCTGGGCTTCACCAGCCATTTTCTCACCTTGAGCCTCATGACGGGCCCACTGTTCTGCAGTCATGCAGATCTTGCCAGGATAGACTTTGCCCGGGATCGCTACGCGCTCACAGATCATGTTCTCGTCATTGGACGCATCGGCGACCGAGTAGCCCTCTTTCTTTTTGAGGGCGCAGCCGGATACCGCGATCAGGGCGGCCAGAGCCAGAATTGGTGCTTTCATGAAAAATTCTCCCGCTAATTGTATCCTTCTAGCAGGAAAAACACCGGGTGCACCCCCTAACGCAAGGAAAATGTACCCAAACGATTGCAGATGCACAGGTTTTTGGCTGAGTGCCATGCGTTCAAACAAAACCGGGCGAGGATCGCTCCCCGCCCGGCTTTCGGTAAGTCTCGTCAACCCAGCCTAGTAGGTCAGGCGGGCACCGATGACATAGCGGGCACCATATTCGTCATACTGAGACAAACGGCTTTCTGCGCCGTGATAATAGTATTCCGGCTCGTCGGTGAGGTTCTTGCCTTCGACATAGATCTGGAGGTTGTCGTTGACGTCGTATTTGGCTGACGCTTCGACGCTGAGGTGATCGCTGGTGTAGCGGTCCAGATCGGCGCCGAACAGCTCGTCGAGATAGTCATCGCGGAAATTGGCCGAGATGCGCAGATCCCACGGGCCCTTGTCGTAGCCGATGGAGGCGTTCCAGATGAGGTCGTTCTGCTTGAGCAGCGGCACGTCGCGGGTCTGGGCCACATCCTCTTCGTCCGGGACGGACGCTTCGGATTCAACGATGGTGACATTGGCGGAGGCGAGGAAGCCTTCCCAGAAGCCGCCCAGGAAGTCGAGCTGCTGGACATAGTTGAGTTCGAGGCCCTGCACCGTGGCGGTCTCGCCATTGATGTAGGTGGCGACTTCTTCGATGTCCGCACCGGCATCGCCAAGGAAGCCCAGATCGATGGAGCCTGGCAGCTGGTCAATGTCATAGGTGGCGCCGAAGATCGGGTTGCGGATGTCCTTGTAGAACAAGCCAGCCGACAGGACCGACAGCTTGGTCGGGTAGTATTCGATCGACAGGTCAAAATTGTTGGCCTCGTACGGGTCGAGATTGGGGTTACCCATTTCGACTTCGTCGCGGTCATCATTCAAGGCAGCTGTCGGGCGCATCTCACCGAAGGCCGGGCGGACCAGCGAAGCGTAATAGGCTGCGCGGCCGACGACATTTTCGGAGAAGGCATATTTCAGGTTCAGGCTCGGCAGAACGTGGACATATTCATCGTCGAACTGGCGTGTGCCGACCTGGTCTGGATCGCCACCTTCATAGAAGACATTGCCCGTGGTTGATACGTCAGTGGCTTCGATACGCGCCCCGGCAACGACGGTCAGGTCGTTGATCTGGAAGGTGCCCATGCCGTAGCCGGCGATGATCATCTCGTCGATTGTGTAGTCGCCGGCGAGGCTGTCGAAATTCGTACCGTCTTCGTCCAGCTCATCGGCGGTGAAGGTTCCGCGCAGGGCCCGGGTCAGGCCGGCGCTCGGCCATTCGAACATCGGGTTGTTCATGCGCCAGCCGGAAATCTGGCTGTTGGCATTGATGTAATCGGTCAGGGCGACATCGTCGCGTTCCCAGATGAAGAGGTTCTCGTCACGGACCTTTTCGCGGTCGCGGACCTTCACACCCATTTTCCAGGTCACGGGCGTATTGCCGAGGACGGTGTCATTGGTCAGGTCGAGCTTGTAGGCCCATTCAGTGTCTTCGTTGACCGTGAACTCCTGCTCGTAGGCGTCCATTTCATAACTGGCCGGGTCATACAGGAAATCGATGCCCGTGCCGGAGAGCTTCGGTTTCTGCGGGTCGGAGTTGTCCCACACGACGATGCCATCGCCTTCCATGTCGTCGGAGCGGAAGGCTACGTCGTGATTGTTGGAATCGTCTTCTTCGGCATAGGCGTAGGACACTTCGTAATCGACGGTCCAGTTGCCGGCGAAAGTCTTGCCGCCCAGCGCATAGGTCTGGATCTTGCGGGTCTCTTCGCGCTGGCGGACTTCGACGTCTGCTTCGGCGAAGTTGAAGTTGTAGAGGTTGCCGTCAACGCTGACACCTTCTTCGGCGAGGTCGCGGAACTCGAACTTGTTGCGGACTTCGTCGTCCGTGTATTCGTTGACCAATGTGCGCAGGTAGAGCTCAGTGTTCTCGGTCATGCGGTAGTCGACATTGAAGACGAGGCCGACGCGCTCGCGCGTCAGGTCGTACCAGCGCATTTCATAATCATCGTTCGGAATGAAAGCGTTCAGGTCGTCGTCGAAGCCCCAGCCGCCAGTTTCGTTGTTATGGGCCTGAATGCCGAGGCTCTGATAGTTGATGGAGGCCGCAACGCCGAGCTTGTCGCCAAACACGTTGGAATAGGTCAGCGTGGCTTTCGGGGAGACGTCTTCGGTCAGCTCATTGTAGGAGCCTTCGACCTTGGCGCGGATGAACTGGCCGTCGCGGTCAAAGGCGGAGATGGTCTTGAGGTTGATGACGCCGCCGATTGTGTCGGCATCGACATCCGGGGTCAGGGATTTCTGGACTTCGATACCGTCCAGAAGGTCAGATGGCACACCATCCAGCAAGACGCCGCGGCGATCTTCCGGAGACGGCGTGCGCACGCCGTTGATGGTGGCTGAGATCAGGTCAGAGTTGATGCCGCGGATCGAGACATAGCGGCCTTCGCCCTGGTCATTCTCGATGGACAGGCCAGCCACGCGGGCGAGCGAGTCCGCCACGGTCGTGTCGGGGAAGTTGCCGAGGCCATCGGAGTCGATGACGCTGATGATGGCATCGGAGGCGCGCTGCTGGTTGATCGCACCGGCCTGGGCCGCAGCCGAGCCAACAACGAGAATGTTGTCGAGATAGCGCACATCGCCGCCAAGCTGGATGCTGAAATCGGTGTCGCCAGAGATCGACACTGTGTCGGTGACCATGTCCGCGCCGACATAGGAGACGCTGACCGTGTAGTCGCCGGCCGGGACGCTGGTGAAGCGATACTTGCCGAACCGGTCGGACGAGGCGGTACGGCCCAGTTCCTCGATCGTGACAATCGCGCCCTGCAGCGCAGCTTCGCCGGACGCATCGGTCACGGTCCCTTTCAGGATGTCGGCGGCAGCAGCCTGCGCCATCACAGCAGTGGCAGCTCCGATCAGGAGGAGCTTGCGGGAAGTAAAGGTCATGGGAGGTCGTCCTTGCTCTGGGAATCCGTATTAAGAAGTCTACGCTTCGAAAACTGCGGCCCCGTCCCACGCCAGAGTTACGGCTGGATGACAGATGCGTAATGTTTTTATGACGCCCCCGGAATTCTTAGGAAAATGGGGCAAGTGCCTGCCATGCGGGGAAAAATTCGTGCTTTTCCCGCAACACTTATTGGCGTCGCTCTGAGGTTGAGCAGGCGAATCATCCCGAAAGCTTGAGGGTTTTCGGAGCCTGAATTCGACGGGATCCGCACCCATGCGACATTGCCCCTCTCACCGCAGGAGGCCCGAATGATCCGACAGCCCCATCGTCAACGCCTGATCCGGCAGGTCCGGCTCCAGCGCCTGTTGGGGCGGAGCATGGCGGAGATCGCGGCGCAGGTTGGCCGGGGCGCCAGCACAGTCTGGCGTGTGATCCGGGACAATGGGCTCGACGCTCCGGAGAGACCGCTGGAGCGTCAGCGCCTGTCGCTGAGCGAAGCGCATGACATGGCAGTGGACCGCATGATTGCGGCGGATGTGACACCGGAGGAGTTGCGCGCGCTGAGTGGCCTGATCATGCGGCTGGCGGCGGAAATCCGGCGGATGGAAATGGCGGTGGCGACTTGGGAAGGGGATGAGGATGTGCGGATTGCCGGACGTGCCAACGAAGACGAAACGGGCGAAGACGCCGAAGACGAACTCTCTCCAGCCGCTGAGCAATGCCGGCTGGACGCCCTTGCTGCCGGATTTCAAACAAAGGGCGCGTCAGGCGGCGCAGAGCAACGACTGGAGCACGCTGGCGGAATGGGAGCGCAGCCTGGTCAGCCAGAATCCGTGGATTCTGCACGCCCGCGATATACAGGTGCCGCCGCCGGGCGGATGGCGGAGCTTCGTGTTCATGGGCGGACGCGGCGCTGGGAAGACGCGGGCGGGGGCCGAATGGCTCCGTTGGTCGATGATTCACGGGCGGTGTCACCGGGCGGCGCTGGTGGGACCCGCCCTGCACGATGTGCGCGAAGTGATGATCGATGGGCCGAGCGGGCTGAAATGGATCGAGCCGCTGAAGTGCCGCCGCCCACACTACTCGCCCAGCCGGCGGATCCTGAGCTTTGACAATGGGGCGGAAGCGCATGTGTTCTCTGCCGAAGATCCGGACAGTTTGCGCGGGCCGCAATTTGATGTGGCCTGGTGTGACGAGATCGCCGCATGGATGCGGGGGCAGGCCGTGTGGGACACGTTGCAGATGGGGCTGAGGCTGGGCGCGGACCCGCGCGTGATGGCGACGACCACGCCGCGACCGACAGATTTCTTCAAGGGTCTGCTCACCGGGCCGGGGACATTGGTGCGTCAGGCCAGCATGGCCGAGAATGCGGAGAATCTGTCAGATGGGTTCGTGGCGGCCATGCAGGCGGCCTATGGCAACAGCGCGCTGGCCCGGCAGGAGATTCATGGCGAATTGCTGGAAGATGCCGAAGGCGCGCTGTTCCGCAGGCAGATGATTGATGCGGCACGGGTGAGCGCGCCGCCCATGCTGGAAGATGTGATCGTGGCGGTGGACCCGCCCGCAACGAGCGGGCCTGCGGCGGATGCCTGCGGGATTATTGCGGCGGGCGTGCGCGACGGGGTCGCCTATGTGCTGGCCGATGCGTCGGCGCCGGGCCTGAAGCCGCTCGACTGGGCGAGGCGAGCGGTTGCGGTGTGCCGCGAGGTTGGCGCGCGGGAGATCATCGCCGAGTCCAATCAGGGCGGCGAAATGGTGCGGCAGGTGCTGGAAAGCGCCGGGGCGGATGTGCCGGTGCGGCTGGTGCATGCGCGGCTGGGCAAGCGCGCACGGGCCGCGCCTGTGGCGACGCTGTATGAGCAGGGGCGGGTGGCGCATGTCGGCCTGTTGCCGACGCTGGAAGACCAGATGTGCCAGTTCGGCGCGGAAGGGTTTCGCGGATCGCCTGACCGGGTGGATGCGCTGGTCTGGGCCATCTGGGCACTTTTGCAGCAGGGCAATGGGCCGTGGGTACGGGTCTTGTGAATAGATGACCGGCCCATTCTGTCGTGTTTGTTGTACTGATCAATTTCGTCATTCACTCAGGACCAACCGACTAGATGCTAGGATGCGCGTACCGCTCGAATCGCGAGCGATGAATGTAAAGGATTTTGGAACATGACAGACGAGCAATGCCTTCTCGAGTGGTGTAAGCGCGACCGGGATATCAGTCAGGGTATTGTTGACGATATTGACAAAGGGGCGCGTCACTATTGCGGTCCCGTTGGCGGGGTGAGGTCCGATTTCACTGCGGCCTTGCGCGCGCGTGAGTCTGCAATCGTGACTTATCTCAACGATTTCATTGCGCAACTGGTTGACGCTACAGTTTGATAGAACAACCATAGCCTTAGAGGCATATTTGATAGTCTGCGAGTGGGGAGGACGGACATGCTCTCAAAACAACTCATTTTTGCAACCGCATTGCTATCTGGTGTAGCTTCTGAGGCGAGCAGCCAGACAGAATTCATAGATCGAAGACCCACGTCCACCATCCCTGATGAAAGCGGTTGCTTCGAGATGTTCGTGTCTCCCCGGCAGATGAAAGAAACATATTTGCTGGACGAGTGCTCAGGACGTTCGTGGATGATGGTCCAAGCCACCGAAGGATTAGCTTGGCAGAGCTTACCAAGAGAGCCAATAAATAAAGCTACTAATGGCAGTGAGCGGGTCTACCAAATTTTGTCTTCGGGTGTGACCATAAAAGGCACGTATCTATTCGACACAAAGAGTGGCGCCACATGGCAACTGGTGCAGGACCCCAAGGTCGGGGAATTCTGGGCAGCTGTAGCTAGCGAATGACATCCTATTACTCATCATAGTGATGAGTATGAAATCAACAGCTTTGAAAATATGAAAGCAGAGTTTCTCCGGATCGCCTGACCGGGTGGATGCGCTGGTCTGGGCCATCTGGGCACTTTTGCAGCAGGGCAACGGGCCTTGGGTACGGGTCTTGTGATCTGCCTTGATCTTGCCAGACCCGTGATCGAAGGTGCGGGTCGGAAGCGAGGGATTTCAGATGAGCCAGATGACACGCCGGGCCTTCACGGCGACCGGACTGACCGCAGCAGTGGCCGGATGCGCGACTGTTCCGCAGGCGCCGGGCGTGGTGATGAAGCCCGTGCCGCCGGTCCTTGTGTCTGCCGACCGGGTCGTGCGCGTGGATGTGGGGCTGAGGCCCTACCGGGCGTCTGGCTTCCGGGTGGAGCGGGAAATGCTGGGCGAGACGGCGGTGGTCCACAATTACGGGCATGGCGGCGGCGGGATCACCCTGTCCTGGGGCTCGGCGCAGCTGGCCGTGGAGGAAGGGTTTGATCCGGATGTGGCGGAATATGCCGTGCTGGGCGCGGGGGCGCTGGGCCTGTCGACCGCGATGTTGTTGCTGGAACGCGGGGCGAAGGTGACGCTCTATGCCAAGGCGCTGAGCCCGAACACGACCTCCAACATCGCAGGCGGGCAGTGGTGGCCGGCTTCGGTGTATGACAGTGCGGCCATCGGCCCCGGATACATGGACCGGCATGTCGCGGCGGCGCGTCATTCTTTCCGGCGGTTCCAGTTACTGACAGGGCCGGAGTACGGCATCAGTTGGGAAGTGAACTATGTCTTGTCAGACCGGCCCGTGACAAACCAACCCGCGCGGGCGGGCCACCCGATGGAAGAATTCGCGATCAATGTTGTCGATTACGCGCCGGGGGAATTGCCGTTCACGACCGCCCATGCGCGCAGTTTCGATACGATGATGGTGGACACGCCGCATTATCTCCGCAAGCTGGAAGAGGATATACGGGAACGGGGTGGACGGATCATCGTGCGCGCGTTTCAGGACGCTGCAGAGGTGGCGGCATTGGATGAGGCGGTTGTGTTCAATTGCACCGGGCTGGGCGCGGGCAAACTGTTTGGCGATACCGAAATCCATCCGGTGCGCGGCCAGCTCGTGATCCTCAAGCCGCAGGCCGAGATCGACTATAATATCATCACGGGCGGCAGCGCCTACATGTTCGGCCGCCGCGACGGGATCGTACTGGGCGGAACCTTCCAGCACCATAACTGGTCGCTGCAACCGAGCGATGCCGACACCGCCGCGATCCTCGCCGCCAATCGGCGCCTGTTTGCGGGTGGGGTGGAGGCCTGACTGTGATCCGCGCAATATGTGATGTGATGGGAGTCAGCGAGAACCCCCTCTAACTCCCCCTTTTCAAGGGGGAGAACAGACCGGGTGTGCCGTTGGCGTTCCTCCCCCTGCAAGGGGGAGGACAGGTGGGGGTCTGAGCGGACTAGCCTTCGCGCTGCCGGATCAATTCGATCTCGGACCTGATCTGTTGAGCCACCGCCTCAAGCGACTCATCGATATGAGAGACCGGAATGCGCATAATGGAGATCCCTCGTTCGCCAAGAAAGGCGTCTCGCCGGGCATCGCGGCTCGGATCATGCCAGTCGCCATCGATTTCGACGGCGAATTTCAGGGACGGGCAGTAATAGTCGAGAAAATAAGGCCCGACCGGGTGTTGGCGTCGAAACGATACCCCCATCTGCTTGCGACTCAGCACAAGCCACACCTTGTATTCCGTCTTCGAAGCAGACTGGCGAAGGGCACGGGCACGGGCGCGGCGGGTGTGCTCAGGCGTGCGCGAGAACTTGTCCGCCATGATGCGTCAGCCCCCGGTGCGGAAGGCTTTCCGGCCGAAATAGGCGTTCTTGGGGGCGGGGGGCGTGTCGTCTGCGCTCGTGTCTTCGGCGGCCTTGGCGGGTTCAGTCGGTGGCGGATTGGTGCCGTTCATCAGGCCGCGAATCCAGGCGCAGGCGGCGCCAGCCGTCGAGACTTCAAGGTCCGGGACAGATCGGTCCATGCGGCGCGCCAACTGGCGGGCCTGGTGGGCGGTCAGCGATTTCAGCGTGGTTTCGAACAGGTCGGCCCCGACGGTCTCGCGCAAATGCTTCATGTCGTCCGTGGTCTGACCGGCGGAGATCATCAGCTTTTTCGCCAGCAGCATTGTGGCCGCCGCAAAATCCTTCTCGCCCAGCTTGGCAAAGCGATCGCGTTGGTTGAGCAGGGATTCCAGCGCTACGGCGCTGCGGGGAGTGGCGGTGTCGCTCATTGAATTTTCTCTCGTACTTCCTTGAGCAGGCTCTCGATGATGCCGAGCGCGTCACCGGGCCATTTGGCCTGCAGCGTCGGCTCCGGGCCAAGCTCGATCGGGTTGGTGGCAAAGCCCTGTTTCATCGGGATGACCGTGTCGAACATGTCGAACTCGGTTTCCTTGGCGCTGGCGGCCTCGCGCATGGCATTCAGCACGACTTGCTGGTGCGGCGTGCCATCATAGCGGGTGGCAAGCACGCAGGGCAGGTTCTCGATATCGCGGTTGCGGAGGTTTCGCATGATATCGCCCGTGAACAGGTCGAGGCCGAGTGTGGACATGAAGTCCGGAATGGTTGGTACAATGATCAGGTGGCTGGCGGCGAGGACGGTTTCGGTCATCACCGAAATGCCCGGAGGGCAGTCGCAGATGATGACGTCGTAGTCTGCCTTCAGCTTCTCGAAATCATCGCGCATGCGGCGGCCAACCTGGCCCTGCAGCGCTTCCATGGAATAGCCCTTGGCGGTCAGCTCATAGATCAGCTCGCGCTCGGTCTTGCGCAGACGCGGCGAGGACGGGATCAGGTCCAGTTCGAGCGGCTTGCCATTATAGCTGACATCAGAAGCGTCGGTGACGATGAATTCCGACAGGCGCTTGTGCTCGCCAGCGAAGAAATTCTCCAGCAGCCAGTCGGAAATCGTGACGTAATCATTGATGGCCTGAAAGAGGTGCTCGTCGCCTTCATGGCCGTAGACCAGCAGGGACGCATTGGCCTGTGTATCCAGGTCCACCACCAGTGTGCGAAAGCCATTGGCCGCAAAAGCTTCTGCCAGACTGACACAAGTAGTGGTTTTGCCAACGCCGCCCTTGGAGTTGGCGACGGAAATGACACGTGCCGACATTCTGTAAGCTCCTTTGCCCCTGATGGAATGGCGAAAGAGCAGATTTGCGCCCGTCTGGCTATGGCTGCGGGCCAAGAAAATACAGGGATAGTGACCGGTTAATCCTCAACTATTTCGCCATAGCGGACTGATTTTTCGCGACTTTTCCAAGCTGAATCCGATGGGGGTGGCGAGGATTTAATTTCTGCTCATCAACGCAAATGGAGCAGCGCCCCTCATGAACCCGATCTGGCCCTTCAACCGTCGCCCGCGCGAGGCGAAATCCGCGCCCCCTCTGGTAGCGCTATCCGAGGTGGGTGAGGCCCGTTGGGGCAGCCGGGACGGCGCGGCCCTGACGCGGGACGGATATCTGGCCAATGCCATTGCCTATCGGGCGGTCCGCATGGTGGCGGAGGCGGCGGCTGCGGTGCCGCTGGTCACGGCGCATGAGGGCGCGAGCCGCCTGTTGCGACGGCCCCAGCCGGACGGCATTGCGACCGAATTGTTCGAGACGGCCTATTCCCAGCTCCAGCTGACCGGGAATGCGTTCCTGGAAGGGGTGCGACTGGAGGCGGCGGACGGGGCGGGAGTGTCGGCGCTTTATGCGCTGGCCCCGTCCGCCATGCGGCCGGTTGCGGATGCGCGCGGATGGGTCGAGGCTTGGGCCGTGCGTGAGCGTCATGGCGAGCGACTGATCCGGCGCGATGCCGAGACCGGCTGGAGCCCCGTGCTGCACCTGAAACTGTTCAACCCGGTTAGCGACACGATGGGGCTTCCGCCGCTTGGCGCCGCAAGGCGGGCGCTGGACCTGCACAATGCGAGCGCCGACTGGGCCAAGGCCCTGATCGACAATTCGGCCAAGCCGTCGGGCGCGCTGGTCTATGGCGGGCATGGGCGGATGCCGCCGGACCAGTTCGACGCGCTGAAGGCTGAGCTGGAAGGCATGTATTCCGGCGCGGCGAATGCCGGGCGGCCCCTGCTGCTGGAAGGCGGGCTGGACTGGCGGCCCATGTCGCTGTCGCCGGCAGAGATGGATTTCCTTCAGGCGCGTCATGGCGCGGCGCGGGAGATCGCGCTGGCGCTGGGCGTGCCGCCCATGCTGATCGGCATTCCGGGAGATAATACGTATTCGAACTACAAGGAAGCAAACCTCGCTTTCTGGCGGATGACCGTCTTGCCGCTGGTGCAGAAGATGGCGGCGGCGCTGTCGGCCTGGCTGGATGTGCCGTTCGGCGCGGAAGTCGAGGTTCGCGCGGACATTGACCGCGTGCCCGCCCTGTCGGCCGAGCGCGACGCACTTTGGGCGCGGCTCGAGGGCGCGAGCTTTGCGACGGGCGAAGAGAAGCGAAAGCTTGCGGGGCTGCAACCATGAAGCTCGACCGGAAAGTGACGGTAGGATTCCTCGTCGCCGTGCTGGTGCAGACCGGCGGGGCGCTGGTCTGGGCGGGCGCGGCAGCGGAGCGGATCTCGACGCTGGAAGACACGGTGCGCGATCGCCGCAGCGTGGTCGAGCGGCTGGCGCGTGTCGAGGAGGGCGTGGACCGGATGGAAAGCCAGCTGGACCGGATCGAGCGGCGATTGGAGGGCGCGGATGAGTAGGGGTGTGTTTCCTGGGGGGAGTCCGGTGGACCCCCACCTGTCCTCCCCCTTGCAGGGGGAGGAACGCCAACGGCATGTCCGGTCTGTTCTCCCCCCTGGAAGGGGGGAGTTAGAGGGGGGGCTTCGAACGCGGAGGCCAATCCTCATCGAAGGCTATGCCTCGCTGTTCGGTGTACCGGATGCGAGCGGAGACGTGGTGCGGGCGGGCGCCTTTGCCCGCAGCCTGCAACGGTGCACGCAACTGCCCATGCTGTTGCAGCACAGGCCCGGCGCCATGGCCGGGCGTTGGGTGCGGATGATCGAGGATGGGCGCGGGCTCTATGTGCGCGGTCTCGTCGAAGGTGTCGCGGCGCGGTCACTGGTGGCGCAGGGGCTCAGCGGCCTCTCCATCGGGTTTCGCCCGCGCCTCTGGAACGCACGGCGCCCGGATGGGCGGGAACTGGTCGAGGTGGACCTTGTCGAAGTTTCCCTCGTGACCAGTCCGATGCAGGCACGGGCGCGGTTTTCCCTGCTGGGGGCGGAGGCAAAAGCGGCGTGACTGGGAAGCCCGCGCGCGTGCTTCGACTTCGCTCAGCATGAGCGCTTTGAAAGTACGGAACTCATCCTGAGCGACGTCGAAGGATGATGGATTTGAGAGGAATGGAGACAACATGACCAAGGAAACCAAGATGGCGGGCGGCGGCGATGCCGAACTGATGGCCGCCTTTGCCGCCTATACCGAGGCGAATGATGCCCGACTTGCCGAGATCGAAGCCAAGGGCAAAAGCGATCCGCTGACGGATGAGCGGCTGTCGCGCATTGACCGGCGGCTCGAAGCGCTGAGCCTGAAAATGGCCCGGCCGGAGGCAGGCGAGGGGAAGACCGCAGACGAGGATGCGCGCAGCGCGGCCTGGGGGCGATATTTGCGCAGCGGCGATGATAGCGGGCTGTCGCGGCTCACCGTGAAGGCGCAGGAAGGGCCACGCGTCAAATCCCTGCCGGTGATGGAAGCGCGCGAGGGGGCGGGCCTGCCCTCGGTCTATGGCCGGATGCGGGTCGGCGGGCAGGTGATCTGGGCGGCCCGCTTCAAGGAGACGAAGACGACGCGGCGGGCGAGCAGCAAGGGTGGACCGAAGGTCACCGAGTATGATTATTCGGTCAGCTTTGCCGTGGCGCTAGGCGAGGGGCCGATCCTCGGCGTGCGGCGGGCCTGGGCGAATGGCGAGGCGTTCGACCTTTCCGGCGTGGTGCACCGGGTCTATCCCGGCGATGAGACGCAAGAGCCAGACCCGCTGATCGAGATGATCGAGGGCGAGGCACCGGCCTATCGCGGGACGGCCTATATCGTGTTTGAGGATCTGCCACTGGAGGCGTTTGGCAACCGGCTGCCGCAGCTCTCCGTCGAGGTCGAGCGCGTGCCGCCGGGCGGGTCTGAGCCGGAATTAGGCGATGTGGTGACGGGCGTGAACATCATCCCGGCCTCGGGCGAATTCGTCTATGCGACCGAGAATGTGCGGGAACAGAGGTTTCCGGGACATGAGCGCGCGTTGAATGCGTGGTCCGGCGAAGCGCGGGCAGATTTCCTTGTGTCGCTGGACCAGTTGGAAAGTGATCTGCCGAACGTGTCACGCGCGGCGCTGACGGTCGGTTGGTTCGGGACCAGTATCGAGGCGGGGGCGTGCGAAATCCATCCGGGCGTGGAAACGCGCGAGCGGGTAACGGTGCCCTATGCGTGGCAGGTGGCGGGTGTCGCGCGGGGCGATGCCTTTGTCATTTCCCGCGATGAGGACGGCCATCCGAATTATGGGGGCACGCCTGCGGATCGGTGCGTCATCGGCGCTATTCAGGAGATGAGGGCGCGGGGGCTGTCTGTCACGCTGTCACCCTTCCTGTTCATGGACTGCGCGGGCTTTCCCTGGCGCGGGCGGATCGGCGTGTCGACAGATGGCACCGCGGCGGCGCGCAGTGAGATTGATAGTTTCATGAACGGAGCGAACGGGTTCCGGCACTTCATCCTGCATCATGCTGAGCTGGCCGCCGAGGCGGGCGGGGTGGAGGCGTTCCTGATCGGCAGCGAGATGGTCGGGCTCAGCCGGGTTCGGGATGCGACGGGCGCGTTTCCGTTCGTTGAGGCGCTGGTGGCGCTGGCGGCGGAGGTGAAGGCGATCCTTCCGGGCGCGCAAATTTCCTATGGGGCAGACTGGACCGAGTATGGCGCCTATGTGCCGGGGGACGGATCGGGCGATGTCCTGTTTCCGCTGGATGCGCTCTGGGCGAGTGCGGATGTCGATTTCGTCGGCGTCGACTGGTATCCGCCGCTGGGGGATTGGCGCGACGGGAGCGATCATCTCGATGCGCTGGCAGGATATGCGGCGGCGGATGATCCGGCCTATCTGGCATCGCAAATTGCGGGTGGGGAGGCGTATGACTGGTATTATGCGGATCAGGCTGCGCGCGATGCGCAAGTGCGTACACCGATCAATGATACAGCGCATGGCGAGCATTTCGTGTTCCGACAGAAGGATATCGCCGGCTGGGCGGGCGCGTATCATCACGAGCGTCCGGGCGGGGTGCGCGCGGCGACGCCGACCGGATGGGTGCCGAGGATGAAACCCGTTCGCCTGATGGAAATCGGTTTTGCGGCGGTCGACAAGGGCGGCAATGCGCCGAACCTGTTCTACGATCCCAAGAGCAGCGAGAGCGCGCTGCCACCCTATTCGAGCGGGGCGCGGGACGAAGTGTTCCAGCGGAGGGCATTGGCGGCGGTTTTGCCGCACTGGGAGACAAGCTCGCTGGTTGAAGCGGCTTATGTCTGGGCGTGGGACGGGCGACCTTTCCCGGCCTGGCCGCTGAAGGAAGAGGTCTGGAGCGATGGCGGCAATTGGGCGCGCGGACATTGGCTGAATGGGCGGTCGGGCCTTGCGCCGTTGGCCGATGTGGTGGCGGATATCTGCGCCCGGGGCGGCGTGGCGGCGGTCGATGTGTCCGGGCTCGATGGTATTGTCGAAGGCTATGGGCTGGACGGGGTGCATTCAGTGCGGGCGGCGCTGGAGCCGCTCAGGGCAGCTTATGGCTTCGAGTGCGTGGAGCGCGGCGGGGCGCTGGTGTTCCGCATGGCGGGCGAAGGGGGCGTTCTGGATCTGGCGTCCGGCGCGCTGGTCGAAGGCGGACTGAAGAAGACCCGCGCCCTGCTCGACAAGGCACCGGCGCGTCTCAGGTTGACCCATGTTGATCTTGAGGCGGACTATCAGCCGGGCATAGCGGAGGCGCGGATTGACGGCGGTGATGCAAGGCTGGTGCAGGACGTGGCCCTGCCGCTGGCGCTTGGGGCGAGCCGGGCGGAGGCGGTGGCCGGGGCGCTGCTGGCATCGGCGGCGAGTGGAGAGAGCGCGACCTGTGCGCTGTCACTGTCGGCGCTTGCATTGGAGCCGGGGGATGGGTTGCGCGTGGAGGGCGGGCCGGTCTGGCGGGTCACGAATGTTGTTGATCGGGGCGGCGTGCGGGCGCTGACCTGCCGGGAGGAGGTTGCCGCGATGCCGCGCGTGCGGGCTGGCGAGGCGGGCAGCGCGCCGCCGGCTGCGCCTGTATTCGGCGGGGTGGACCTTGTCGTCATGGATGCGCCGAGCCTGCCGGAGTTTGGCGAAGGCGTTGGGCCACTCGTGGCGGCGTGGGCCGATCCGTGGCCGGGTGAGGTGGTCGTGTCAGCCGGTCTGGCCGACGACGCGCTGAGCGAGGCGGTGCGACTGGACCGGCCGGCGGTAATCGGGCGGCTGACGGAAGCGTGCGGCGCGGGGCCGGTGGGGCGGTGGGACCGCGCAAATGCGCTGGATGTGTATTGTCCGGGCGGAGAGTTTGCGAGCTTGCCGGAAGATCGTGTCCTGTCGGGCAGCAACGCCGCGCTGCTGGAGACGGCTGCCGGCTGGGAATGTGTGCAGTTTGAACAGGCTGACCTGATCGCGCCCGACACATGGCGTCTGACCGGGCTGTTGCGGGGGCAGCGAGGGAGTGTGCCCGGCGACGCAGCGATTGGCGCGCGGTTGGTGATGCTGGATGCGGCGGTGGCGCGGGCACGCCTTGGCGGGGAGGCATATGGGGCGGAGCTGGTCTGGCAGGCCAGGGCGGATGATATCCTACAGACGGCCATGTTCGAGGACCGTGCGGGCCTGCCCTGGCCTGTGGCGCATCTGCGTGTGCGGGCGGACCAACTCAGCTGGACCAGGCGCGGATCGGATGTGCCAGAAAGCTGGGCCATGCCGGAGGCGGAGAGTGCCGGACGGTTTGCCGTCGGGTTCGATATGGGGGCGGGATTTGGCGATCCAGTGGTGGTGAACGTACCGTTTGTGGAATGGCCTGTCGGCGCTGCCTCAGCGCGGGTGGCGGAGATTGGGCCGGACGGGCGAACTGGGTTGTGGGCGGTGATTTAAGACCTGCAGCACGTATCGGGTGGCGGCGTTTGGCGCGCTTCGGCAGTTTGGCAGGCATAAATTCAGGAGCCCACCATGACATTCCAGATTACCGGTCTCGCCGCCGAGACGTTTGCGCATTTGCCGAGCCTGACCGTGGCCGAACTTGCGGTGCATAACATTCAGAAAATCGTTGCGGATGTGAGTCCCGGCTTTCCCTGCCGGGTGAGTTTGCAGGACGCTGCGATTGGGGAGACGCTCTATCTCCTCAACCATACCTATCATGATGAGGCGACGCCCTACCGGGGCTCGCATGCCATCTTCGTGCGCGAAGGTGCGGCGGAATATGTGCCAGCCAAAGGCGAAGTGCCGGAGGTTCTGGCGCGGCGGCTGATTTCGATTCGAGGTTTCAATGCAGCGCATGACATGGTGGCGGCCGATGTGGTCAAGGGGGCTGAACTTGGCGCGGCAATCCCGTCCATTCTGGCGTCCGAGGGGGTTGCCTATCTGCATTTGCACAATGCCAAACCGGGATGCTTTGCGGCGCGGGTTGATCCGGTAAGGTAATATCCGGGTTTCATTACGGTTCCGGACATCCTAACTGTGATCGGATATCAGATTCGTGACTGGAAGGATTTCCCGCCCTTGGCCCTCGATCCCTATAAAGTGCTCGGCGTTGACCGCTCGGCCAGCGAGGCCGAAATCAAGAAGGCGCATCGCCAGAAAGCAAAGGATTTGCATCCGGACCAGAATCCGGACGATCCCAAAAAGCTGGAAGCTTTCAAGCAGGTCTCGCAGGCATGGGACATTCTTGGCGACAAGGAAAAGAGAGCCAAGTTCGACCGCGGCGAGATTGACGGCGACGGCAATCCGACCGGCTTTGGCGGCGGCTATCCGGGCGGCGGGCCCGGCGGCGGGGGACAGCGCTGGGAAACACGCGGCGGTGGCAACCCGTTTGGCGGCGCGCAGGGCGACCCATTCGAGGATATCCTGTCCGGCATGTTCGGGGGTGGCCGGTCGCGGCGCAGCGGGCCGGTCAAGGGTCGTGACGTACGCTATCGCGTGACGATCGACTTTGCGGATTCAGTCACGGGCGCGCGACGGCGCATGACCATGGCCGACAATACAGCGCTGGATGTGAATATTCCGGCAGGCATTGAATCTGGGCAGACGCTACGTCTGAAAAGTCAGGGGCAGGCATCGCCCAATGGCGGACCGCCCGGAGACGCCTTGCTGGAGGTTGAAGTGAAGCCCAGCAGCGTCTGGGAACGCGATGGCAAGGATCTGCGCATGTCAGTACCGATCGATCTCAAGATCGCGGTGCTCGGCGGCAGTGTCGAGGTGAAGACACCGTCCGGCCCGGTGACTTTGAAAGTTCCTGCGGGCTCCAATACCGGCTCTCAATTGCGTTTGCGCGGCAAGGGTGTGCAGACATCCACGCCGGGCAATCTCTATGCCCGACTTGAAATCGTGCTGGATGATCCGAAAGATGACGGGCTGAAAGCCTGGGCTGAAAGCCTGGGCTGAAGGGCGCTAGGCGACCTCGATCTCGAAAATAGGATTGTCGGCCAGCACGCGGGCAACCATGTCCTCGAACGGGGCGGGAGCGGCAATCAGGTAGCCCTGCAATTCCTCGCATGCCAGCTGGGCCAGCGCTTCGGCCTGGTCTTCGGTTTCAACACCTTCGGCCACGACCGGAATGTCCAGCGAATGGGCGAGGTGGATGATCGCCTCGACAATGGCGCGGGATTTTACATTGGCATTCATGGACGTCACGAAGGAGCGGTCGATCTTGATCCGGTCGAACGGGAAATCCTGAATATAGCTCATGGACGAATAGCCGGTCCCGAAATCATCCAGAGAAATCTTGATGCCGAGCGCTTTCAGATCAAGCAGGATGCTGGTGGCGAGCTGGGTGTTGTGGATGATTGCGGTTTCCGTGATCTCCAACTCAAAGCGCTCTGGATCAAGTCCGGTCTGTTCGAGTGCGGTGCGAACATGGTCGACCAAGTCCGGATCGAGCAACTGGCGGGCAGACAGATTTACGGCCACCGTCTCCTTGCCCGACCATTGGCTGGCTGCAGAACATGCAGCGAAGATCGTCCAACGTCCGATATCATTGATCAGCATGCTCTGCTCTGCCAGGGGAATGAACTCATCCGGGCCGATCAGGCCGACATTCGGCCGATTCCAGCGGATCAGCGCTTCCCGGCCGACAATGGCACGCGAGGATGCGCTGACTTTCGGCTGGAAGTGCAGCACGAATTCGTCATTCTCTATCGCCTTATGGAGCGCGCGTTCGAGATTGCGCTTTTCGATCTGGCGTTTGTGCAGAATGGCATCATAGAACCGTACACAACCGCGTCCGTCAGCCTTGGCGGAGTAAAGCGCGCGGTCTGCAAAGGTGAGGATGCGGGCAGGGCTGGTCGCGCGTTGTGGGACGATTGCGATGCCGATACTGCCGCCGCAGTTCAGCGTTCGCTTGCCCATGGCCAGTGGTTCGGAAATGGCGGCCAGTATGTTGTTTGCAACCCGGGTAACCTCTTCGGGTGTGGATCGGCCGCGCACCAGAACGGCAAATTCATCCCCCCCGAGACGGGCCACCATGTCCTTGTCAGACAGCTGGTTGGAAATACGGCGGCCCACCGCCTTGAGGAGCGTGTCTCCAGCGCCATGGCCGTACTGATCGTTGACTTCCTTGAACTCGTCCAGATCAATGATCATGACGGCCAGGTTCTTGCGATGCTCAGCGTCTTTACTGACAGACGATTCAAGCGCCATATTGAAGGCAACCCGGTTGGCTAGGCCTGTCAGAGTGTCACGGTAAGCGAGTGCGCGCACACGGGCTTCGGCGCGGACGCGCTGGGTCATGTCATGAACCGCAAAGAAGACGAAATCTTCGTTTGTGTCCTCAGTGCGCCGACTGGAGATCGTGGCGATCATCTCACGGCCATCTGCGAACCGGATGCGGCGTTCGCCATAATCCCGGTTTTCCTTCAGGGAGAAGGTCTCGTCTTCAATCTGGAAAAGGTCCTGAACAGAGCGACCCGACAGCTTTGGCAATCGATCCACATCCGCCAGATGGCCCAGATCCTTCAGGTCTTTGAGGTCGCTCAAGCGGTCGCTGAACATGATCCGTGCGGCCATATTGGTCTGGAGGACGAGACCATCAGCTGACACCATGAAGAGACCTTCGCTGCTTGAATCAGCCAGCACGGACAATTTGCGTTGTTCCTTGTGGCGAAGTCGCTGGAAATTACTATCGAGGCCGGCCGCAAGGGCGGAGAGGACCACCACGACCAGCATGGCGACGGCGATGATTGCGCTGAGGCCGGTGGTGTGAAGGGCAACTATCGGCGTACTCAGGCCCCTGATCGGGATCAGGGTTGTGCCGGACGCGCTGACAAAGTGAATGGAGATGACCGCCAGTACGCTGGTGACTGTGGCGATCGCCGTGCTCCAGCGGACATTCGAGTTCGCGCCGAGCAAATAGGTGCCGACATAGCCCAGGAAGCCGAGCACCATTGCGGCTGTGATGGTGATTGTATCGTACTCGATTACGGCAGAGGCGCTCAGCGCCGACATGCCATAGAAGTGCATTCCGGCCACGGCAGCGGTCGCGATGCCTGCGCATGCCAGACGAAGCGTGCCATCCGCGTTCAGTCGCAGCAACAATGCTGTGGTGACGAAGCCAGCGACAGAGATAAGGGCGGACACGATTGTGCGACCCGCGTCGAAGACGATTTCGAATCCGGGTTTGTAACCGAGCAGCGCGATGAAGTGGGTGGCCCAGACCCCGAGGCCTACAACTGTGCCGGCGGCAATCGCCCACAGGATCTTGTTGCGGGTCACCAATGCAGCCTGGCTGCGATAGTAGATGATCAGGGAACAACAATTGCTGAATGCCAGGACGAACAAGGAGGCAAGCACGTGCTTCCAGTCATGCTCCGTCGTTATGCAGTTCAACACTTCGTACATCTGAAAGTAAAAATCCTTTTACGGGATTTTCATGCAGATGATTACGTTACCAAAAAACAAACCCTACTGTGTCAATCCGGGGCCACTCTGCCGGTTTTGGAAGGATGAGAAAAATTTTCGGTAACTTGTCGAAAACGTGCCTTCTGTATGTTTGATTACAGAATCAAGTGACGGGGTGTCGTTCTTGCGGTGGCCGGAAGTGTGTAAGTAAATAAATCGGGGAGAAATATTAATGATCGACCGCCGGACAAATTCGAGCCGCCGTCAAAATGTGAAACTGGTGCTCGCCAGCCTGGCTGTTCTGTCTGCGTGCGCACATCCGAACCGGCCGGTTTCCCCCATTGAATCCGACACGCTTGCCTATTCTTCGGCCATTTCGGATGCCCGGCAGGAACAATTGCTGATGAATATTGTTCGCCTGCGATACAATGATCCTGTCACCTTTGTTGATGCTGAGCGGATTACCACAACCGAAAACACCCAGATCAACGGCATGCTGGCGTCAGCGCTGGCGCTGGGCGGGCAGAATCTGGATGAAGTCCTGAATGGAAATGTCGGCACCAATATGAGTAGTCAGCCCTCGATCGCCTATTCGGCGTTGAGGGGGTCGGACTATGCCCAACAGATCCTGCAGCCATTGCCGCCGGCGACCATCTTCCTGATGAGCCAGTCGGGCTGGAGCGTCGAACGGTTGATGTTGTGTTGCGTCTCCCGAATTGGTGATCTCGAGAATGCGCGGGCAGCCGCCGGGCCAACCCCGCCGGTCATGCCGGACAATACGCGCTTTCGCGAACTGGCCGCGCTGATGCGTTCGCTGCAGGAACGCGGACAATTGATGGTGCAGGTCGTCGATCCGGACACATCCGAGACCGATGGAGATGGCAAGCCGCGTGTGATCCTCAAATGGGATCGTACCTCGGAACTCGGCCAACAACTCGCCGACTTCTTTCGGCGCTATTGGGTGTCGGATGTCAGTGTGATTCCGGGTGACCGCTACATCACGGAGATATCAACGCGGGGCAATGCCCTCGGCGATTATGCGGCGCGCGGGCGATCTCTGCTCGGCGTGTTGTCGGCGTTGTCGCAATCGGTTCACGTGCCCGAGGCGCACCGCGACATTGCCCGTGCCTCGCAACCTGTCCTGGAATATTCGGACGACCCCTGTCGGGCACCGGGAGGCTGGCATGATGTGAATGGGGGCCTGTTCGCCGTGCAATCGGCGGCGGCGCGCCCGACCACTGCGACGATAGCGGTCGAGTATCGTGACTATTGGTTCTATGTCGATGACCGCTGCCATGATGCCAAGGAAACCCTGAACCTGCTGGATCACCTCTATGCCCTGCAGGCGGGTATCAGTTCCGATGCGACGACGTTGCTGCTGCTCGGCGGCTAGGTCTGTCGCGGCTGTTACAGAGCGGAGGCTCCCGTCTCGCGAGAGAGGCAGCGGGCCCATCAATATTCAACCCTAAAGCGGGCGAATATGATTGCCGCAGAGCTGGTTTGGTCTATCTTCCCATTCGAGAAATGGGATTGGACCAATGCTGGGCCATCTGCGCCATATAGTTCGATCACGTACGGTCGAAGATATATTTGACAGATCCGTTGCCGCTTTGCGCGAGATTGGACTTACCCGCGTCTATTTTCAGGGTCCCATTGGAAGTGACCGGTCGCTGACCCGAAACACGGCGAGCTTCGGCTTTCCTGAGACGTGGCAGAAATCATACGAACTGAACTGGCAGGTTCACGACCCGATCCCGGACGCCGCTTCCAGAATTGGCGGGCCGCTATACTGGCACCGCCTGCCATCATCGGTGTCGCTCTCAGAGAATGAACTCGCCTATATGGAGTTCCTCAGAGAGATGCAGATGGGTCAGGGAATCTGCATGCTCCAATATGGCAACGTGTCGAGAGTGGGTCTGATCGCGGCCAGCACGGATCCTGACGGACCGGAAGTCGAGAGCATTGACCGCGAGTTCTTTCAGTTTGTGGGCATGTCGTCCTTCATGCGGTTTTGCCAGTTGGTAACCATGGACCCCGACATACCGGTCCAGCTGTCCGGTCGCGAACAGGACGTCCTCTACTGGATGGCGCAGGGCCGCAGCAATAGTGCCATCGCCGATGTGCTTGGCATCCGTCAGGACACGGTCAATACATATGTGAAGCGTATCTTCGCCAAGCTGGAAGTGTTCGACCGAACCTCGGCCGTGATGAAGGGGGTCCGTCAGGGAATGGTCATCGTGTCGGACCCGATTTCTGAGCTTGTCGCCGACCAGATGAGAGCGAAACATCGAAGAGATGGATAGTATTTCTACTATTCTGCTTGAAAATATCGCGCGAGCCCTCACAACCCTCCTCGAGTCCGGGGAGGCAGTGGCGTGCTCAACAAATTGAAGGGCCTGATAGAGGCGCGATCGTTGCAGGACCTGCGCGAAGCGGCCGTCTCGGCCTTTGGCGAGATGGGTGTGCCGCGGCTTTTGTGTCTGTCCCCGGTTGGCCATGATCGCTCGGTAGGTCGCGGGCTGACCAATGCAGGCTTTCCGGAAGAGTGGGAAACCGCCTATCGCGATGCCCGTCATATGGACGACCCGCTGCCAGACATTTCGGTGCGGATCGGAACGGCCTTTCGCTGGCATGACTTGCCAAGCGATGTCGTGCTGAATGAGCGGGAAACCCGATACCTTTCAGACTTGTCCAAATGGGGCATGGCGAAGGGCATATGCGTCGCCACTTACGGGTCGGCGGCGCGGGTCGGCTTCATCGCCGCCAGTTCGGAATCCGGAGAAGATGATCTGGACGGAGTCGATTTGTCGCTTTTCCAGATTGGCGCCGAGACCGCCTATCTGCGTTATTGCCAGCTGATGTCGGCCGAGCTGCAATATGAGATGAACCTGTCCAGCCGCGAACTCGACGTGTTGCACTGGATGGCGCAAGGCCGCAGCAATGCGGGCATCGCGGACATGCTGGACCTCAGCCAGGAGACTGTTGGCACTTACGTGAAACGAATCTTTGCCAAGCTGGACGTGTTCGACCGAACCTCCGCCGTGATGAAGGGCGTAATGCGCGGGCTCGTGATCGCGTCAGACCCGAACGTCGAGGCAGCCGCGCAACAGCGTCGTGCGCGTCGGAAACGTGCTTGATTGCCCATCCTGTTGGCACCAATCGCAGCCTGAACGAATCCGACGGCATATGTTCACTTGGTATTCAGAGCCTGATGCCTATACAGCCATGGTATGAAACGGATTTCTGCCCTTCTTCTGGCCATGGGCCTTGTGGTGACGCCTCCGGCGATCGCTCAGGACTGGCGTAACCAATGGTCGCCCGGCCAGGCGCGCGATTCGGTGCGGCAGGGCAAAACCGTTCCCCTCAGCCAGATTTTCCAGAGCCTGAAGCGGCAATATGGCGGCTATCAACTCGGTGCAGACCTGTTCGATAATGGCGGCAAGCCGCAATACAAGATCGACTGGATGACGGGGGATGGCCGCAAGATGCGCTTTACGGTGGACGCCCGTACGGGTGCAGTCCTTGACCGGCAGGGTGCTTGACCCGACATTGCTTATTAGATCGGAGGGACGTGTAGATGCGTATCCTGGTAGTTGAAGATGATTCAGACTTGCGCCGCCAGCTGGCCGATGTGCTCTCACAGTCAGGCTATGCTGTGGACCTCGCCGCAGATGGCGAGGATGGCCATTTTCTGGGCGACACCGAACCCTATGATGCGGTGATCCTGGACCTCGGCCTGCCGAAGATGGACGGCGTCAGCGTCCTGAAGAAATGGCGTGCGGACGGAAAATCCTTCCCGGTCCTGATTCTGACCGCCCGCGATTCGTGGAGCGAGAAGGTGGCTGGCTTTGATGCCGGCGCTGACGATTACCTCACCAAGCCGTTCATTACCGAAGAGTTGCTGGCGCGCTTGCGCGCCCTGTTGCGCCGCGCCGCCGGTCACTCTGCCGCGACGCTGGAGGCTGGCAAGCTGGTGGTCGATACGCGCGCCGCCCGTGCCAGTGTGAATGGCGAACCTGTGAAACTGACCGCGCATGAATATCGCGTTCTGTCTTACCTGATGCATCATATGGGCCGCGTCGTGCCGCGCACGGAACTGGTCGAGCATATCTATGATCAGGACTTTGATCGCGACTCGAACACGATCGAGGTCTTCATCGGTCGCCTGCGCCGCAAGATCGGGCAGGATCGTATCCAGACCGAGCGGGGCCTTGGCTACCGCCTTGTCGTGCCGGATGCCGAAACCCGCGTCGTCGGATAAGGCCCGCACCGCGCCGGAGCCCGGACCATGAGCGACAGCGCCCCTTCAAACCCGACCCTGCTGGACCGCTGGACGCGCCTGTCATTGGCGCGGCGGATCATGCTGGCGGCGGCGGTGTGGGGACTGGTCGTGCTGGTCGGCGGCGCGCTCGCCTTGTCAGCGGTCTATCGCGCGCAGACGCTCAGCTTGCTGGAAGAGGATCTGGAACAGAACCTTGTTGGCCTGACCCGCGAGATGACTCGGGAAGGGGCGTTTCTCGAAGATGGCCAGGTCACGGATTCCCAGCGCGAATTCTTTCTCGGGGATGTGCGTTTTCGCACGCAATATTCCGGGCGCTACTGGGCCATTGTGGGGGTCAGCTCCGAAGGCGACATCGCGGGAGACATTCGCTCGCGCAGCCTCTGGGACGAGCCCGTTCCCCTCAGCGACGGTCAACTGGATCGGACGCTGGCCAATCCCGGCATGACGCAGTTCGGGGACTTTGACCTTGTTGGTCCGGCCGGACAGCATGTGCGCGTGGCGTCTCGCGCGATCCTGATCGCCAATCGTGACACGCCGCTTGTTCTGGTGGCGGCGGCTGACCGCGCGGCCAATGATGCGGCGGCGACGCGCTTCCGGAATTTGTTGCTGGGCACGATGATTGCCCTGTTCGGCGGTGTGTTCGCGGCGATGGTCGCGGGCATATCGTTCTCGCTGCGTCCGTTGCGGCGCATCGGGGATGATGTCGCTGAGGTGCGTGAAGGCACACGGCAGAAACTGTCTGAGGATTATCCGGCCGAAGTGCGCCCGCTCGCCGATGAATTGAACAAGCTGCTTGAGCATAACCGGCAGGTGGTCGAGCGCGCGCGGACGCATGTCGGTAACCTTGCCCATGCCCTGAAGACGCCGCTGGCCGTGCTGCGCAATGAGGCGACCGGTGATACTTTGCTGGATGATGTGGTGCGTCGCCAGTCGGAAAACATGCAGACCAATGTTGAGCATTACCTGAAGCGCGCGCAAATGGTGGCGCGGGCGCAGACATTGGGCGCACGGACCGAGTTGCGCCCAGTGATCGATGGCATCGCACGCATGTTGAACCGGCTCTATGATGCAAGGGGCGTCAACGTGTCCGTTGACGGCGGGGTCGGGGCCGTGTTCCGGGGAGAGAAACAGGATCTCGAGGAAATGGTCGGCAATCTGATGGAAAACGCCTGCAAATGGGCCCGGAGCGAAGTGATGGTGCGGGTTCGCGATGGGGCAGAGGCGCTGACCATAGAGGTAGAGGATGACGGCAAGGGGCTGACGCAAGAAGAACGTGCGGGCGCCCTGAAGCGCGGCGTGCGCCTCGATGAGACCACCCCCGGCACCGGACTGGGCCTGTCCATCGTCAAGGAACTGGCCGAACTGCATCGCGGCAGTCTCGATCTGGGGGATTCCGGCATGGGTGGCCTGAAGGCCGTGTTGAAGTTTCCAAAATCATGACACGTCGGAACGGTATCATCCTCGCACTTTGTCTGGCGGTGGCGATTGGTGGATATCTGCTGGTCGGCAAACCCGGTATGGGCGATTTGCCGATGAAAGACCGGCAGGCTGGCCTGATGGAGAAAATCCGCACCGATCCGGGCGCGCTGACCCAGGCTGAAACCCTGTCGCGTCTTGAGGCGACCGTGGTGGAACGCCCTGAAGACCCGCAGCCACACTATTTCATTGGTGAAATCCTGCGCGCGCAGGGACGCACGTCGGATGCAGCAAGGGCCTACCAGTCTGCCTTGCGGCGGGACAATGAATTCATGCCAGCCTTGCTGGCGCTTGGCGATGCGCTGGTCGAGCTGAACAATGGCGCGGTCTCGCCAGAGGCCACGCGCCTGTTCGCCAAGGCCTATGAACTGGATGAAACCCAGGTGCGCGCGGGTATGTGGGCGGCCATGGGTGCGTCGCAGGCAGGCGATCAGGAAAAGGCCGAACAGGCCATGCGCTATATCTATTCGCGCCTGCCGGAAGACGATCCGCGCCGCGAACGATTCGCCCCGATGATCGAAGCGCTGGGCATTGGTGATGCTGCCTCAGAGCCGCGTCCTGAGGCACCTGAACCTGCTGACACGCAATAGCGAGATCATCTCACAATCTGGGCATCAGATTTCTCGAACACGACGGGTTCGCTGGCCAGATTCATCGAAAGAGAATCTTCCTCAAATGTGACTTCAAAAAAATCGAGATTGATTCCCATCGGAACGGACTCGGTGGTACCCAGACTGAATACCGTACCCTCACGATGTGAGAGCACAAAATCGGCAGCGGGAGTACGCAGTTTGAGAACGTCGTCATCCAATCGGATTTCGATCGTACCATAACCGGGTGCGCTATATCTGCCCGGTAGCGTCGTGAGCTCCAGCGGGAACGGCGCATCCCTATTCAGGTTCAGTTTCGCTGTGGTGTCTGACAGAAGCGGCGCTGACGTACCGACCACGACCGGATATTCGTCAACACCGGTTTCTGGAAGGGACAGGTTTCGGCGCAATAGCAGGTCATTGACGACGTAAGGCAGGATGGAGTCTTGTTGATTGGTCAGGGTGACGACGCCGATGCCAGATGCCGGAACGAACAGAATCTGAGCCGAGAAACCATTTTCATTGCCGCCATGGTGTACGACAAAATTGCCCTCCACCGACTTAACGCTCCACCCGTAGCCGTACCCAAATAGATATGCGCCGGGCTCATCCTTGCTGGGAGCGCTGCCATTCTCAATCGCCTGCATGGATATGGCACGCTGAACATAGTCAGCCGGAATAATACCGCCCCCTTCGGTCATCCAGAGATTTAGCCAGCGGGCCATGTCTGATGCCGTTGCGTACACTTGTTCTCCGAACAGATACTCCGTTGCGGCGGGTCTCATATCATCTCCGGTCTTGGTGTACCCGGTGGCGGCGTTGGCAGATCTGGAAAATGCTTCGGTCGAACTGACTGTGCTTTTCATCCCGGCACCCACCAGAAGTTTGTCCATGAGCATCTGGCTTTTCGATTGTCCGGTGACGCTTTCGGCGATCATATCCAGCATGATGAAATTCATGTTGTTGTAAGACCAGCAATCGCCCACCCGACAAGACGCACCGAAATGGAGGAACCGTGGCGCCAGATCTACCTGATCCTTTTCCGGAAAGAATACGTAAGAGCCATCGAGTCTAGGCAGCCCGGATGTTTGTGACAGCAGGTTGGCCACGCTGAGATTGGCTGAAAGCTCTTCCGAGCGGAACTGCAGATCATGTACATGTCTGGACGGATGATCGGTGAGAGCGAGTTTGCCTTCGTTTTCCAGTGTCCCGATCAGCGCGCTCGTGAACGTCTTCGAAATCGACCCCACCGCGTACATTGTCTCGAGGCTTGCCGGAGTGTGGGTTTCAATTTCCTGCAGACCGAAACTCTGCGCATAAACAATCTCCCCATCAGAGATAACTGCCACCGCCGCCGAAGGTGCGTTGTAGCGCTCAACCAGCCGGTTGATGTCATCTGTTGTCTGGTCCCAGTTGACAGTTTCAGCCTGCCACGGGGTATCAACCTCCGCGATGTCACCACCTTCAGTGATCGAGGGAGCCGCGCAAGCGGAAACAAAAATGCAAAATGCGGCTGCATTCACGGCGTGAATACGTTTTATCATGGTGGCTTTCCTTGTTTCCCCGACACGAAGTTTTCCAACTATGAGGCTGCGTTTTGTGACTGTGGGCAAGCTTGTAGAATTTGAAAACTGCTTTTGGGCTGCAATTTACCGGACTGCCTGACAGGATGCTTTGCCGGTCCTTGAAATCGGGTTGCTTTCGCCGCACTCCCTTTTCGGTGCAAGTCCCCTTATAAGTCTCGCCATGCGCGCACGGACACGACGACTCTATACTTTTGGCATTGCGGCGCTGCTGCTCCTGGCGGCGGCGGTGCTGGCTTTCTTTGCGCTGCGCGAGAATGCCAACCTGTTTTACACGCCGGAAATCCTGGCCGAGCAAGGCCAGCCGGAAGACGGCAAGGTTGTGAAGGTCGGCGGCTGGGTCGAGCCGGGATCACTGGCCTATTCCGAAGATGGCGCGACCATGATTTTCACCGTCATCGACAACAGCCCCCACACGATCCGTGTCAGCTATACCGGTATCGCACCAGACCTGTTCCGCGAAGGACAGGGTGTGGTGGCAACCGGCCAGTTCGGGCCGGAGGGCGCGTTCACGGCGCGACAGATCCTCGCCAAGCATGATGAAAACTACCAGCCGCGGGAACTGAAACCGCTGGACGTGGCCGGATGATCGAACTCGGCCATTTTGCGGCCTTCCTGGCGCTGGCAGCGGCGCTGGCGCAGGGCATGTTCGGCCTGACGGGCCAACGGCGGATGGCGGGGCTGGCCGCTTATGCCGGTTTCGCGGTGATGATCCTGTCTTTTGTGACGCTGATCGTGGCCTTTGCCCGGTCTGATTTCTCGGTCGCGCTGGTGGCGAACAATTCGCACACGCTGAAGCCGATGATCTACAAGATCGCAGGCGCCTGGGGGAACCATGAAGGTTCGATGGCGCTCTGGTGTCTTGTCACGCTTGGCTTTGGCGCAGCAGGTGCGCTGTGGATGCGCACCGGGCGCGACCTGTTCGAGGCGCGCGCGCTCGGCATTCAGGGCCTGCTGGCGGTCGGCGCGCTGGCCTATTTGTTGTTTGCATCGTCGCCCTTCCTGCGGCTGGATCCAGCGCCATTTCAGGGCGCAGGGCTGAACCCGCTCTTACAGGATCCGGCGCTCAGCATTCATCCGCCCATGCTGTATCTTGGCTATGTCGGATATTCCTTCGTGTTTGCGCTGGCGGCGGCTGGCCTGATGGAAGCGCGGGTCGATTCGGTCTGGGCGAAGGAGGCGCGGCGCTGGTCGTTGGCTGCTTTCATTCCGCTTACGCTCGGCATCGCGCTCGGCTCCTACTGGGCCTATTACGAGCTTGGCTGGGGCGGCTGGTGGTTCTGGGACCCGGTGGAAAATGCTTCGCTGATGCCGTGGCTGATCGGGGCTGCGCTGTTGCATTCGGTTGTCGTGACAGAGAAGCGCGAAGGCTTCGGGGCCTGGTCGGCGCTGCTGGCGGTGCTGGCCTTCCTGTTCTCGATCATGGGCGCATTCCTCGTGCGCTCGGGCATCCTCACGTCTGTGCACGCCTTTGCCGTGGACCCGGAGCGGGGCATGCTCTTGCTGTTCGGCCTGCTGACCTATGGCGGCTTTGCGCTGGTGCTGTTTGCCATGCGGGCACCAAAACTGCCGGGCGGGAAGCCGTGGATGTTGCTCAGCCGGGAAGGCGCGCTGATGGCGAACAATATCGTTCTGATCGTGGCGGCGCTGACCGTGTTGCTCGGAACGCTTTTTCCGCTGATGGCAGAGGCAGCCGGCCGGACGATTTCTGTTGGCGAGCCCTATTTCAATCTGACGTTCACGCCGATGCTGGCACTGTTGCTGCTCATATTGCCCGTGGTTCAGGCTTGGGCCTGGGGCAAGGCGGATTTGAAGAACTGGTCCAAATGGGCGATCGCTGGCGGTACGCTGGCGCTGGTCTTCCTCGCCTTGGGGGTCGGCCTCTGGGACATTTCGATCGGCGCAGCACTTGGCCTTGCACTGGGTGCGTGGCTGGTGATTGGCGCACTGTGGGAATTGAAGCGCCGGGCGATCACGCCGGGACGCATCTTCCGTCTGCCGCCGCGCGTCTGGGGCATGACTTTGGCCCATATGGGCCTCGGCCTGTTTGTGATTGGTGCGGTCGTCGAGACCACGGGACGGTATGAGACGACGGTGGCGCTGGCAGAAGGCGGATCTGGCACAGTGGCCGGCTGGACGCTGACCCTTGATCAGGTGCGCGCAATCGAAGGCCCGAACTGGTATGCCGACCGGGCGCAGCTGACCGCGACGCGCGGCGGCGCCAAGGCGATCATGACGCCCATGAAACGCTATTATCCGGCGGCACAAATGCCGACCACGGAAACTGCGATCCACAAGACGGGCACCGGCGATCTCTATGCAGCGCTGGGCGAGCAGCGCATGGTGGATGGCGCGCCGCGCTGGGTGTTTCGGGTCTACTATAATCCGATGATTGACCTGTTATATTTCGGCGTGATCCTGATGGCGCTGGGCGGTGCCTTCAGCCTGTGGCCAAGGCGCAAAGCATGAAACAGTTCGTTGTAATCCTGATCAGTCTGGTGCTTGCCGGGTTCGCTGTGGCCGAAGATGTTGCGCTGGATAACCCGCAACAGGAGGCCCGCGCGCAATCCCTGATGCGCGAGCTGCGCTGTGTCGCCTGCGAGAATGAACCGATTTCCCAGTCCGCCGCGCCAATTGCCGAAGACATGCGCGCGCGGGTACGCGTGATGATCGAGGATGGCGCGAGTGACGAAGAGGTGCGCGGCTGGTTCGAGGACCGGTATGGCGAGTTTGTCCTGTTCCGTCCGAAGGCGGACGGTGTAGCGGGCTGGCTACTATGGGGCGGGCCATTCTTGCTATTGCTGTTTGGCGCGTTCATCGGCATCGCGATTGCGCGCTCGCGCAGGGCGCAGGTGGATCCCGTCGAGCCGGAAGACGCCTAGTAGAGTCCGGTTGGCAGGAAGAAACGTCCGCCAAGCCAGACAACCCATCCGCCCAGCGCGATGAACGGCCCGAATGGAATGGGCGTATCGGCATCGACCTTGCGGATTCCGAGCGCCGACAGTCCGATCACGCCCACCAGTGCGGAGGCCGACGCGACGAGCATAATGGGGGCAAGGCCCGCCCAACCAGTCCATACGCCAAGCGCGCCGAGCAGTTTGGCGTCGCCCCGTCCGAGTCCGTCTTTGCCACGCAAGTGGCGATAGCCGAGTTCCACCATCACCAGAATGCCATAGCCGACCAGTCCGCCGATCAGGTGCGCCCGCCAGGCTTCAGGCCGGGTCAGCCAGACCATCAGGATGCCGAGCAGGACTGTTGAGGCCGTCAGGGTATCGGGAAGGGTCAATGTGCGAAAATCAATGACACTGAGCCCAAGCAGGAGGGCGCCGAGGCAGAGGGTCAATGCCAAAGTGCCAGGCGGCGCGAGGGAAATGCCGCTGGCCAGTAGAGCGCACCCGGCCAATCCGGTCAGAATTATTGTCAGCTTATTATGCAACTGCTCGTCCTTTTGCCCCACCAGAGGGCATCTGGTTGAAGACCATTCGCTTGGCCAGAAATCAATGCTTGTCGAAGCCTGTCTGTGAGACTGTGGGAAAGGATGCCGACGCCGCTCCATAACATTCGTCAGCTGGGTGGGGACGCGCTTGACGATTGCAATGGCCCGGAGATGACGTCCTGGCAGGGACACATTGCCTCCGGAGGCGAATGCCGCAGAACCTTGAAAAGGGCCTGTGCGACGCCGGCAAGGGGTCGGGGCAGCTCGCGTGAAGAGTGGCAGGCAACCCAACACTCAGCCTGGCACGATGTGCCGGTTGAGAGGATGTCCTGATCTTCGCTCGAAGCCCCATAGCCTTGTTCCGCAAATAGAATGAGCGCAAAATACTTGGCTTACAAGGGACTTTTGACCGGACTTGCGTAAACTTCATTAAAAAACAGCTTTCTGTAGAGTTACCTTCAGATTCACACTGTTGGGGCAAGTCGACCGGAGGTTGTCGCGTCAAGCCAGGAGAAATCAGGGGCAATTTTCTTACCGGCGCGTGAAAATCGCCTTACTGTCTTTTAATGACCACAATGCTTGTGGCAGGCTTATGCTGGCCCACATGCCCAATACAGGCAAATTTTTCAGTGACTTGGAGACAGGAATGAAGACAATCGGCATATCGAGACAGGCCATGGTAGCTGCGCTGGTGGGCGTGGCGATGGTAGGCTCTTTCTCCCTCGCCCCACAGATCTTCAGCCCGGAGGCGGGTGCCCAGCCGATCCAGATTGAAGCGCCACGGGGCGCGCCGCTCAGTTTTGCCGATTTGATCGAACAAGTTGAGCCGGCCGTGGTCAGCGTCAACGTTACCACCGAGCGCGAAGTCGGCCGTATGGCTGACATGCAGGAATTCTTCGAACAATTTCGCGGCATGCCTGGCCTGGATGAGTTCATGGAACAGCGCCGTCAGGAAGAGGAAGAAGAACCGGAAACGCGCGAGGGTCGCTCGCTTGGGTCGGGCTTCTTCATCTCCAAGGATGGCTACATCGTTACGAACAATCACGTGGTTGAGGGCGCTACGGCCATTCAGGTCGTCCTGAAGGACGGGACAGAGCTCGACGCCGAACTGGTCGGCACCGATGCGCAAACGGATCTGGCTGTGCTGCGTGTTACAGAGCCGGGCGAATATCGCTTCGTCAGCTTTGGCGACTCCCACACTATGCGCAAGGGCGACTGGGTGGTCGCGCTTGGCAATCCATTTGGACTTGGCGGCACTGCCACTGCGGGCATCTTGTCAGCCGATGGCCGCGAGATTGGCCCGGACAGCCCCTATACAGATTTCCTCCAGATCGATGCCTCCATCAACCGGGGCAATTCCGGTGGCCCCACCTTTGACCTCAATGGCAATGTGATTGGTGTGAACACGGCGATCTTTTCGCCGACGGGCGGTTCTGTCGGGATCGGCTTTGCGATTCCGGCAGAGCTCGCCAGTGAAGTGACCAAGTCCCTGATCAAGGACGGCAAGGTCTCACGCGGCTGGCTGGGTGTTGCCATCCAGGACCTGACAGATGATATGGCCGAGGCCCAAGGCATCAAGGATGCCAAAGGTGCAATCATTGCCGATGTCACCAATGGCAGTCCGGCAGAAAAAGGCGGCCTCGCACGTGGCGACATCATCCTGTCCGTAAATGGCGACAAGGTCACCGATGCCACATCGACGACGCGGCTGGTCGGCAAACTGATCGCCAATACGCAGAACAAGTTCGAGATTATTCGCGGCGGCAAGAAACAGACCCTAAATGTCACCGTCGGCGAGCGTCCGAGCAATCCGAATGCGATCGTCGAACCGGCGCTTTCTTCGTCAGCCACGACGGCGCCGGATACCGGCAAGGAAGTGAAGGAAGTTGGCGCGACGTTCGAGAAGATGGACGACGAATTGCGCACCCGTCTTGGCTTGCGTGAAGGCGAAAATGGCCTGCTCGTGTCGGGCATCACCAAGGACGGCGTCATGGAAGAGGCCGGCATTCAGGAAGGCATGGTCATCCTGGAAGTGAACAACAAGCCGGCCACATCCGTCGAAGCTTTCCGCAAGGCAATTACCGACGCCAAGAACGCCAAGCGCACGAAAATTCTGATCGCAGTCCGTATTGGCCAGATCACGAATTATCGCACCATTGACCTGTCGGACGCCGAATAGGAGATTCCGATGCTTGATACGGTTCAGGAAGACACCATGCATGTTCTCGTAATTGAAGATGACATCGAAATGGCCAGCTTCATCGAGAAGGTTCTGGTCGAGGCGGGCCACCGCGTCGACATGGCAACCGATGGTGATAGCGGCCTGGCCATGGCGCGGGCGTCTGAATTCGACGCGCTTGTCGTAGACCGGATGCTGCCGGAAAAAGATGGCCTGACCTTGGTCAAGGAATACCGGGAAGCGGGCGGCAAGACGCCGACCCTCTTCCTGTCAGCTCTGGGCGATGTCCAAAATCGGGTGCAGGGGCTGAAGGTTGGCGCGGATGACTATCTCGCCAAGCCATTTGCTCCGGCCGAACTCGCTGCACGGGTCGAGGCACTCGGCCGTCGCCTGCCGGTGGAGCAACAGGTGACGGTCCTGAAAGCCGGTGATCTTGAAATGAATCTGCTGACCCGCAAAGTGACGCGGGCCGGGCAGAAGATCGACCTCCAGCCGCGCGAGTTCCGTCTGCTGGAATATCTTATGCGCCATGCCGGACAGGTCGTGACGCGTACCATGTTGCTGGAGAAGGTGTGGGATTATAATTTCGACCCCCAGACCAATGTGATCGACGTCCACATCTCGCGCCTGCGCGCGAAGATCGACAAGGAATTCGAAGAGCCACTTCTGCATACGGTGCGCGGGGCTGGCTATCGCCTGCAGGGCTAGACGCCCGGGCAGGCGACTGGCACCTAGCACCACATGAGACTCGCACTGCCGACCTTCCTGAAGACGACGACGTTCAAACTGGCGCTGATCTACAGCGCCATGTTTGCGGCGTTTTCGGCTGCGTTGCTGGTCTATCTCTATTATTCGACGGTCTACTATATCCGCACGGAGAGCGAGCGGCGGATGGATCTCGAATTCGAGCAGCTTGGAAACGCCTATTTCACAGGCGGAATGGAGCGTCTCAGCCAGTCCGTTCTGGAGCGGATGACGCGCACCGGCTCTACCTATTTCTACTATCTTGAAGACTCTTCGGGCCGAAAGATTGCGGGCCATTTCGGGCGGATGCCGACGGCGCCGCCAGCAGCAGACGTGCAGACCGTTTATTTCGAGTTCCGCCAGCAGGAGCCGGACGGAACCGAGATCCTGCGGCAGGCAGCAGGTCGTATCGTGCGCCTGCGTGACAATGGTGGTGCTTTGCTGGTGGCATTTGACACCGAACAGCAGACGGCGATTGTGGGGCGCATACAGCGCGCAATCTTCATTGCCGCTCCCATCGGGTTGGTCTTCTCATTGCTGGGGGGAATCCTGATTTCGCGCGGAGCCGCGCGACGGGCAGATGAACTCGCGCGGACGGCCGAGGCCGTGATGGGCGGGGAATTGGGCAGGCGCGCACCCGTGCGCGGATCTGGCGACGAGTTCGACCGGCTGGCGTCCCGGCTGAATGCCATGCTCGACCAGATCGAGAAGCTGGTGGATTCCACGCGCCATACAGGGAACGCAATTGCGCATGACCTGCGCTCGCCTCTCTCGCGCCTTCGCAATCGACTGGAGATCGCCCTGTCCGAACCGATGTCACGCGAAAGCGCCGAGGCTACTCTGGAAGTGACGGTCGAGGAGGTGGACCGGGTGCTCGGCACGTTCAACGCAATCCTCCGCCTTGCGCGGTTGGAAGCGGGCGCGGAAGGCGAGCGTGTACGGATGGATGTGTCGGAACTCGGCGAAGAACTGGCCGAACTCTTCGACCCGGCCTGCGAGGAAGCGGGACTTTCCTTCAAGAGCCAGATTTCTCGCAACCTTACCATTCTTGCGGATCGTGACCTTGTGGGTCAGGCCTTGTCGAACTTGCTCGACAATGCCGTGAAGTACACGCCCGAAGGCGGTGCCATCACATTCTCCATTACGCGCGGCCCGAATGGCACCGTCGATATGACTGTTGTGGATTCCGGCCCCGGTGTCCCGGAGGGCTCGCGCGAACTCGTCGTACAGCGCTTCCAGCGTATGGATTCGGCGCGCACTCAGCCTGGATCCGGCCTTGGTCTCGCGCTCGTCGATTCCGTGGCAGACATGCATGGCGGCAGTTTGATCCTGAGTGATGCGGGCGGCGATCCGGACATGCCGGGTCTGAAGGCCACGCTGCGCCTGCCGAGAGTGTGATGCCCGTATGCTGACGATCCTGCCAGTCGCAGATACCGCCGAAACCGCGCTGGAGCGGGCTCTGCCAGCGGCGCCCTATTTGCGGCGCCTGCATGAGACGGGCGTGCGCGGGCATTGGCGCGATGCCTTGCAGGCCGTCAGGGATATTCCAGCCGATTTGCCCGAAGCCGATGTCATGGCAACCATGCGCAAGGCCAAGGCGCAACTGCATCTATCGCTCGCAGCAGAAGACCTGGCCGGCGTGTTGCCAGTAATGGGTGTGACGCGCGCGCTCAGCGAGTTTGCCGAAGAGTGCCTTGAAGCAGTATTGCGTGCGTCTCTCGCCAAACGGGATCTTGGCGGCGCGGGCATCTTCGCGGTCGCCCTTGGCAAGATGGGCGCGTATGAGCTGAACTATTCCAGCGATATCGATATCTGCGTGTTCTATGAGCCGGGTGTGTTCATGGACGGTGACTTTTCCGCCGGGGAGACCGCACAGCGTATCGCACGGGACCTCGTCCGCATGATGCAGGAAGCGACGGGTGACGGTTATGTGTTCCGAACCGACCTTCGATTGCGGCCCGATCCGTCGTCGACGCCCCTGGCGGTCTCAACGAAGATGGCGGACCTTTACTATGAGAGTGTGGGTCAGAACTGGGAGCGGATGGTCTGGATCAAGGCGCGTCCGACCGCCGGAGACCATGCGAGTGCGGACCGTTTCCTGAAAATCCTGCAGCCTTTTGTCTGGCGCCGTAATCTCGACTATTGGGCGATTGGCGACATCCAGGCCATCAAGCGGATGATCAACAGCAAAGTAGGGCGCGCCGATTTCGAGACCGTCTCGCCGAATGTGAAGCTGGGGCCGGGCGGTATTCGCGAGATCGAATTCTTTGCCCAGACGCAACAATTGATCCTTGGTGGGCGACAGTCGGAACTGCGCGATAATTCCACGCTCGGCGCGCTCGCCGCGCTAACGGGTGCAGGTGTGGTCGAACGCAACACGGCCGAGGAATTGGAGACGGCCTATCTCGCCTTGCGCAATCTGGAGCACAGGGTCCAGATGCGCCGCGACGAGCAGACCCATACCGTCCCGGCGGGCGAAGATGACCGCAAGGACGTGGCCATGCTTTGTGGCTATGCCGATCTTGCCTCATTCGACCGGGACTTGCAGGCCACACGCCGCTGCGTTCAGGCGCACTATGACGGTTTGTTTGCTCATGAAGACCGGGCACTGGACGCCAGTCCGCTTGGCAATCTTGTCTTCACGGGTGTTGATGATGATCCGGGGACGATTGAAACGCTTGCTTCGCTGGGCTTCAGCAACCCAAGCGCGGCCATTGAGTCGATCCGGTCCTGGCATCGGGGGCGCGTGCCAGCAACGCGCACGGCCCGGGGCCGGGAACTGCTGACAGCCTTGCTGCCAAGCATGCTGGAAGCGATGGGCAAGACGGGTGAGCCTGATGAGGCGTTTCGCTGGTTCTCGCGTTTCTTCGAAGGGATGTCCTCTGGCGTGCAGACGCTGTCCATGCTGTTGGCGGAGCAGACCCTGCTGGATGACCTTGTATCCACGCTCGCGCTCGCGCCACGCCTCGCGCAGATTCTGTCACGCCGCCCCGACCTGTTGGAAGCCTTGGTCAGTCGTCAGGAACCGCCACGTCCGGTGATTGACGACACGGTCAGTTTCGATGGCGCGCTGGATGCGTGGCGACGCTACCACCGGGAACAGAATTTCCTGATCGGGCACCGCTTGTTGCATGGCCTGATCAATGCGCGCGATGCCGGGGCGCACTGGTCAGACCTTGCCGATGAGACCATTCAGGAAATGGCCAGCGCCGCTGAGAGTGAAACCGAGGACCGCTATGGTCCGCGGCCGGGCAGTTGGGCCATCTTTGCCATGGGTAAGCTGGGCGGGCGGGAACTGACGGCCGGGTCCGATCTCGACATTATCGTGATCTACGACGCAGACCCGATGGTGGCGCAGACCTGGTACACGCGATTTACGCAGCGCCTGATAACGGCCTTGACGGCTCCCACAGCTGAGGGGGATCTTTACGAAGTCGACATGCGATTGCGGCCTTCCGGCGGCGCCGGACCCGTTGCGGTCAGCGTGCCGGCTTTCGAGCGCTACCAAAATCATGATGCCTGGACCTGGGAGCATATGGCGCTGACCCGCCTGCGACCGGTCACGGGCGACGAGGCGCTCTGCTATCGCATCATGAAGATCGCCTGCGAAGCTATCGTCGCGCGCGCGGGCAAGACGGATGGTACGATCTCACAGGACGTGGCGGACATGCGCCAGAGGCTCTATCGCGAGAAGCCGGGGACAGGCCTTTGGGACCTGAAGACGGCCGAAGGCGGTCTGGTGGATGCCGAGTTTGTCGTTCAGCGCGACATGCTGTTGCGTGGCGAACCGGATGCGATCCGTTCCAATACGCGCGAGGCGATTTCCTGCTCGTCGCTTCCGGAGGCGGAAAGGACGTTACTTGAAGAGGGAGTCACCTTTCTTCAGTCGCTCCAGCAGGTTCACAGATTGGCGCTCGGCAGCGAAATGGCGGGCGGGCACATACCGGAAGGCTTGAAGGACAGGCTCTGTCGATCGGTGGATATGGAGACATTCGACGCGCTTGAGGCAGAAATTTCCTCAGTGAAATCAAAGATTCACATGCTGGCGGTGAAAAAACTTCAGCTTTGAGCGACGGAAACTCCGGGCCAACCCGTTCAATACGCGATGGGTGAGTAAAACAAACGGAGTTTTCTCAATGAAACGTACTACGATTGCAACCGCTTCGATCGCCGCCATTGCGGCCCTGGCCCTGCCAATGATCGCCATTGCCCAACCGGGCGACGGTCATCGCGGCAAGGGACATCATGGCCAACGCGGCAATATGGAAGCCATGATTGCTGAAATCGATACCAATGGCGATGGAGACCTCTCCAAGGCAGAAATCGATGCGCACCGCGCTGCGAGATTTGCAGAGGTTGACGCCAATGGCGATGGCGCCGTGACGCAGGCCGAACTGGATGCGCATCACGAAGCCAAGCGCGCTGAGCGCATGGCGGAACGCAAGGCCAAGATGTTCGCGAAGTTGGACACTGACGGTAACGGCACGATCAGCGCCGAGGAGTTTGCCAGCAAGGAACGTCCCGGCTTTGACAAGGTCGATGCCGATGGCGATGGCATTGTGACCAAGGAAGAAATGGACGCCATGAAGTCGAAGATGAAAGATCGTCGCGGCGGTAAGCATAAGCGCGGCGACGGCCCGCAGCCTGAATAAGGACGACCTCCCGATGGGCCGGAAGCCAGAGATGTATCAACGTGATTTACCGCGATATGACGATGTTCTTCCGGCCCGTTTTCGGTTAAGTCCTCTGCCTTGGCTTTCAGTTCAGACCTCGACCGGATCACACGAGCAGCAGCGGGCGACCCCGCTGCTGTCTCCAGCCTTGTCGACCGCTACAGCAGCGGCGTCCTTGCCTTGGCAACGCGCATGCTCGGCGACCCTTCAGAGGCTGAAGATGTGACACAGGAAACCTTCCTCCGCGCCTGGAAGGCGCTGCCGGGATGGGAACCGCGTGCGAAATTCTCAACCTGGCTGCACCGGGTTGCCCTGAATCTCTGTTACGATCGGCTGCGCAAGCGCCGTGAAGTGACCATGGAACACCTGCCGGAGCGCACTGATCCGGCCATGACCCCGGCAGAATTGCTGGATCAGTCCCAGCGGGTCCGTGCGGTGGAAGATGCAATCTCCCACTTGCCGGAACGCCAGGCCGCAGCATTGACGCTATGCGCCCTGCAGGGACATTCTCAAGCCGAAGCCGCAGACATCATGGATGTCAGCGTGGAGGCACTGGAAAGTTTGCTGGCACGTGCACGACGCACGCTTCGCGCCAGCCTGTTGGAGAGGGCCGCATCATGAGCGGACAATTGATTTCAGACGACCGGATCCTGGCCCTGATCGAGACCTATGGGGCCGATCCCCACATGTTTCCCGAGGAAGAGCGGGCGGCTGCCCGTGCGCGCATGAAGGCGCATCCAGAACATTTTTCTGGTGCAATTGCCGCTGCCCGCGAGATTGATGCCCTTTTGGGTGAGGTCCCGGATGTTGTGACCTCTGAGAGTTTGCGCGACGCCTTGATTGCGTCTGCGCCAAAGGCGGCCCCTGCACGCAAATCCGGCTGGAAGCTGCCGGTCTGGATTCCCGCAGGCGCGTTGGCATCGCTGACGGTCGGTGTGTTCGCCGGTATGAGCGTAGCCCAACCGATCACGACGCAGGACGAGCAGGCCGAAGCGGCAGTTTATGCTGCGCTTGGATTTGATACGTACACACTGGTACTGGAAGATGAGGCGACGCAATGAATGAGACCCCGGCCCGAGCGCCGCGCCGAATTTCTTTCTGGATGACGATTTCCCTGTTGTTCAACCTGCTCCTGTTGGGGCTGGTTGTTGGCATGCTGGTGCGCCATATACCTGATCGTGGCCATCGTGAAGAGCGGCCCCGGTTGGCCCAAGACATAGATACTGAAACACGCCGGGCTATGTTTGGCCTGATGCGGGAATCCTATCGCGAATCCCGAACAGAACGCGATGCGCGCAATGCGGTGCGTGCGCAATTGGCAGACGCGCTGAAGGCGGATCCTTTCGATGCGGAGGCCGTCCGCGCGGCATTTGCCGATCTGCGCGCGGCGGAGGGGTCGGTTCATGCGGCCACGCATAAGGCGATGATTGCCCGGCTCGAAGCGCTTCCCCCAGAGCAGCGCCGTGCCATGGCCGACATGTTGGCCCGTGGGCCGGAACGGGACCGGCGCAATCGCCGGAATTCGCGCCCGCCCAAAGACTAGGGGTTTTCTTCTGACCGCGGGCGCTCCAGACTGCCTTGAAACAGGAGGGCAGGATGAAGGAATATGCGGCGTTTGATGCGATGGGGTTGGCCGAACTGGTCCGCGCCGGTGAAGTCTCTTCAAAAGAATTGCTGGACGAGGCAGTGTCGCGGGCCCATGCCGCGCAGTCTGAACTGAATTGCTTTTCCAGCCTTTATCCCGACCTTGCCGAAGCCCAGCTGGCAGACTTGCCCACTGACGGGCCGTTTGCCGGCGTGCCTTTCATCACCAAGGATCTCGCCGTGATGATCGATGGCGCGCCTCTGACCAATGGGTCAGTCAGCTGGAAGGGGCATGTCTCGTCGCAGGATTCGGTGCTGACAGAACGCTATCGCAAGGCGGGGCTCGTCATGTTCGGCCAGACGACTAGTCCCGAATTCGGCCTGACCACAACCACCGAGTCCACGCTCTATGGCCAGACGCGCAATCCGTGGGATGTGACGCGCACATCGGGTGGCTCGTCGGGCGGGGCATCGGCGGCTGTCGCGGCAGGCGTCGTGCCATTGGCGCAGGCGAGTGATGGTGGGGGCTCAATCCGCATTCCAGCCGCCTGCACCGGTCTGTTTGGCATGAAGCCGTCGCGCGGGCGCACGCCGATGGGCCCCCTTCAGACTGAAGGCTGGAACGGTATGTCTACGGTTCACGCCGTCAGCCGCACGGTGCGTGACAATGCGGCCTTGCTGGACGCCTCACATGGCCGCGAGACCGGCAGCCGCTATGTGGCACCAGCTCCGGAGGGCTCCTTCCTGGAGGCCGTGTCGCGAGACCCTGTGCCGCTGAAGATCGCACTTTGGCGTACCGCGCCGAATGGCACCGAATTGAGCCCCGAAGCAGCCGAGGGTCTGAAGGCCACGGGGCATCTGCTGGAAAGCCTCGGCCACACTGTGGTTGAAGCCGCGCCTGTACTGAACGGGGAGGAGTTGGGCAAGGCGGCGCTGTTCACCATCTCCGCCAATGTCGCCGCCGCGATTGATGCGCGCTCGGTGATGCTCGGCCGCGACGTGCGCGAGGACGAGCTGGAGCCGATTACGTTTGCGATGGCCAATCTGGGTCGGACCGTTCCGATGATGGAGCTGGCGCGTGCGAACAATTTGTTCAATGCGGCGGCAATCACTTTTGAACGCTTCCTGGATGATCAGAAGCTCGACCTGATCCTGACGCCGACCCTGTTCCGCCCGCCAGAGAAATTGGGTGTGCTCGCACTGACGGCCTCGCCCGAGCAAATGAATGCAGCCGTGTCGACTTTTGCACCGCTCTGTCCATTGTTCAACCAGATCGGCGCACCGGCCATGTCGGTGCCGCTGCACTGGACGGACCCGACCGAAACTGCGCCGCAGGGGCTGCCGCTTGGCATGATGTTTGGCGGGCGCTGTGGCAGCGAAGAATTACTGTACTCCCTCGCCGGACAGTTGGAGCGCGCCGACCCTTGGGTCGACCGTTTCCCACCTGTATGGGTTGGGTAGAGCGGCCAGATGAGCGAGTTCACGACACATCAGGGCGGATGCCATTGCGGCGCAGTGCGGTTTGAGGTGGACCTGCCGGCGGCCTTCGAGGTTGAGGATTGCAATTGCTCGATCTGCGCGATGAGTGGCAATATTCACGTCATCGTCCCGGCCAGCCGGTTCCGTCTTCTTCAGGGGGCAGACGTCCTCACTGAATACACATTCAACACGGGCGGCGCCAAGCACCGCTTCTGCAGGACCTGCGGGATCAAGAGCTTCTATGTGCCCCGCTCAAATCAGGATGGATTTGCCGTGACATGGCGGTGTATCGATAACTGGCAGGCGCTGGACGTGACGGTGAATGCGTTCGATGGTCAGAATTGGGAGGCCAATGCCGCAGCATTGGCCTACAAATCGAAGGACTAGCCAGCCGTAACGGCGGTGCCGGAGACGGCGACCATCATCATGGAGCCATTCTGGCCGATGACGGTGTAGTCGAATTTCGCGCCGACAATCGCATTCGCGCCGAGCTTGCGGGCCTCTTCGATCATTTCATCCATGGCGCCGTCGCGCGTTTCGCGCAGCGTGCTCTCATAGGCATTCGATCGGCCCCCGACGAGATTGGTGAAGCTGGCAAGGATGTCCTTGCCGAGATGCGCGCCAATCACGACCTCGCCGCAGACAATGCCGCGATATTCTGTGATCTCATGGCCCTGCAGGGTCGGAGTGGTGGAAACGATCATGTCTTGCTCCATTATTATTGTTTATCAATAATAACTGGGGTGGGCCGAGTGGTTTTCAAGAGGTTTTTCCTTTCAGAAAAAGCGCCTTGATTGGTTTTGCGCACAATTCGATGACAGAGGGGCGGGGCGCAACGGCAATTTTGTTCGCAAAAAGGCCGCCCCAAAGAAGCACGATCGACAACCCTGCCAGGCGGCTGTCCAAAGGATGCAGAAATGCGTGCAGACCGGCACTCGCCGCAGCCACCAAGATCAGGACACAGCTAACGGAAGCGACATCCGCAAGGATTTCCTCCGCGGCTGTTGGCTTCCGGTCCAATTCCTATTCCGCCGCCTTTTTCGCGCCGTCGTCTCCGTCCAGCACTTCCAGCATGCGGATGGCGCTGTCGGCGATGACGGTGCCCGGCGGGAATATGGCGGAAGCGCCGGCGGCATAGAGCGCGTCGAAATCCTGTGGCGGGATCACGCCGCCGACAATGATCTGCGTGTGCGCCGCGCCTTCATTGCCCAGTGCGCGTTTCAGTTCCGGCACCAGCGTGAGGTGGCCCGCCGCGAGCGAGGAGGCGGCGACAATGTCGACCCCGGCCTTGCGCGCGTCGGCGGCGGCCTCTTCCGGTGTCTGGAACAGCGGGCCGATCTCGACATCCCAGCCGAGGTCCATCAGAGCGGAGGCGACAACCTTCTGTCCGCGGTCATGCCCATCCTGGCCCATCTTGGCGATGTAGACTTTCGGCTTGCGGCCATGCTTCTTTTCGAACTCTGAGGCGAGGGTTGCGGCGGCCTCGGCCTTGTCGTCGCCCTTCACGCCGCCACCATAGACGCCCTTGATGGAGCGGATGACGGCCTGATGGCGGCCCTGGCTGCGCTCAACGGCTTCGGAAATCTCGCCCACCGTGGCCTTCGCGCGGGCGGCATCCACGGCCAGCGCGAGCAAGTTGCCTTCGGTGCCAGCGGCGGCCTTGGCAATCGCGTCGAGCTTGGCAGTGACCTCTGCCTCGTCGCGTTCGGATTTCAGGCGAGCTAGCTTGTCCAGCTGCATGCGGCGCACGGCGGCATTGTCCACCTTCAGCACAGGCACGTCTTCTTCCTCGTCCAGAAGGAATTTGTTCACCCCGACCACGGTCTGCGTGCCGCTGTCGATGCGGGCCTGCGTATTGGCGGCGGCCTCTTCAATGCGCAGCTTGGGCAGGCCTTCCTCGATGGCCTTGGCCATGCCGCCCATCTTTTCGACTTCGGTGATGTGGGCGAGGGCCTTTTCAGCCAGGTCGTGCGTCAGGCGTTCGACATAGTAGGAGCCGCCCCACATGTCGATTGTCTGGCAGGCGCCGCCTTCCTGTTGCAGGAAAAGCTGCGTGTTGCGGCTGATCCGGGCGGAGAAGTCGGTTGGCAGTGCGAGGGCCTCGTCGAAGCTGTTCGTGTGCAGCGACTGGGTCTGGCCACCCGTGGCTGCAATGGCCTCGAGGCAGGTGCGGATGACATTGTTGTAGACATCCTGCGCGGTCAGGGACCAGCCGGAAGTCTGCGAGTGCGTCCGTAGGCTGAGGGATTTCGGGTTCTTCGGGTTGAACTCTTCCTTGACGAGCTTCGCCCAGAGCAGTCGGGCGGCCCGCATCTTGGCGACTTCCATGAACGTGTTCATGCCGATGGCCCAGAAGAAGGACAGGCGCGGCGCAAACGCGTCGACGTCCAGCCCGGCGGCGACCCCGGCGCGGATATATTCGATACCGTCGGCGAGCGTGTAGGCCAGCTCTAGGTCTGCCGAGGCGCCCGCTTCCTGCATGTGATAGCCGGAAATCGAGATCGAATTGTATTTCGACATGTTCTGTGACGTGTAGGCGAAGATGTCCGAAATTATCCGCATCGAGGGCTTGGGCGGATAGATATATGTATTCCGTACCATGAACTCTTTGAGGATATCGTTCTGAATCGTCCCGGCCAGCTTGTCCGGCGTGACGCCCTGTTCCTCGGCGGCGGCGATGTAGAGCGCGAGGATGGGCAGCACCGCGCCATTCATCGTCATGGACACCGACATCTTGTCCAGCGGAATGCCGGAGAAGAGGGTGCGCATGTCATAGATTGAGTCGATGGCGACGCCCGCCATGCCGACATCCCCGGACACGCGGACATGATCAGAATCATAACCCCGGTGTGTGGCCAGGTCGAAGGCGACGGAGAGGCCTTTCTGACCGGCGGCGAGGTTGCGGCGATAGAAGGCGTTGGAGTCTTCTGCGGTCGAGAAGCCTGCATACTGACGAACCGTCCAGGGCTGGTTCGTGTACATGGTCGGGTAAGGTCCGCGTCCGAAGGGGGCAAGGCCCGGATAATCATCCAGGAAGTCGAGCCCCTTGCGGTCGTCGGCCGTGTAGGTGGACTTTACTTCGACGCCTTCCGGTGTCTCCCAAGCCTCGCCAAGGTCTGGCGACTTGGCCTTTGCATCCGGCGTGCCGAGATCGAGTTTGGTGAAGTCGGGGAAATTGGTCATTGGGCCACTCCCAGGGTTGCGTGGGCAAGTTTCAGCGTGTGCAGCACATCGCAGCCCATGAAGATGTTGGAATCGATGCCGTCGCCTTCGAACTTGCCGGCGAGCCAGACATGGTCTGCACCAGCGGCTTTCAGCGCCTTGGCGGTCTCGACGGCTTCGTCCTCATAGCGCGCATCGGCGCCGCAGATGCAGGCAATCTTGCTGCCGGAGGCCTTGAACGCGGCGGCCGCTTCAGACGGGGATTGCGGCGGCACAGGCGGCTGCGTCGCCTCAAGGCCACCAGCGGCGAAGAGGTTGCGCGCGAAATCCGCGCGCGCATTGTGCTGGGCAATCGGGCCGAGCGTGGCAAGGAAGATGGTCGGCCGCTTGGGCGCAGCGCTCGCTGCATCGCGCAAGGCTTCATACTCTTCGGCAAGACGGATGCGCGGCAGAGCGTCTGCGGTGGCGTCGGCCTCGTCGGCGGGCAGGTCCACTTTCACGAAATGGGCGAAGCCTTCAGCGGAAACGCCATCCTTTGGCGTGACCGTTGGCATGTCGGCTATGGGCGCGGTGATCTCGTCGAGCAGCGGGAACTCGCTGACGCCCGTGATCGGCACCTTGCGTTTCGCAATGTCCTTGGCGCGTGCCTCGCGCACATCTGCGATACGTTTCTGAAACGCGCCGGAAACCAGCGTCTCGGCATAGCCGCCTTCGGCTTCTATGGTCTGGAACTCTTTCCACGCCGCTTCGGCGAGGTCGTCGGCGAAGGTCTCTGTGAACCAGGCGCCGCCGGTCGGGTCGGCCACGCGGCCAAGCTGGCTTTCTTCCATGGCGATGATCTGGGTGTTGCGCGCGATGCGCCGGCCCAGCTCTTCCGGAATGCCGAGCGCCTCGTTGAAGGGGCGGATGGTAAGGATGTCTGCGCCGCCGACGGCTCCTGCAAAGGCTGCCGCCGTATTGCGCAGCATGTTGGTCCACGCATCATAGCGCGTCAGCATGCGACCCGATGAAACGGCCTGAAGACGCATCGGAACGGCTTGCTGATCCATCGCATCCAGAATGCGTGCCCAGAGACGCCTTGCCGCGCGCAGCTTCGCAACACCGAGGCCATAATTGCCATCAAGGGCCAGCGCGAAACTCATGCGCGGAATGAGCGCGGAAATGTCCGTGCGGTTGTCGAGCCGGCGCAGCGTGTCCACGGCGCTGGCGATCAGCGCGGCCAGTTCCTGCGCGTCGGATCCGCCGGCCTCATGCACCATGCGCGCATCGATGCGGATCAGGCCCGCTTCGGGATAGGCCTCACCAAGAGCGGTGGCGGCCGCCGACAGGCGCGCAAAGGCCAGGTTGAGCCCGCCCTTGAGCACGCCGGTGCGCGCAAGGCAGCCGAGCGGATCCATGTTGAAATCGAGTTTCAGGCTTGCAGGAGAGTCCTGCTCCTGTCCCCATAGGCCGAGTAGCGTTGCCGTCGTGACACCCGAGCCACCACCATGATCCAGCGCGATGGTGGCGATGTCGGCGCGCAGGCCTTTCAGTGCGGTGCGCAGATCGTCCAAGGTCGTGATCTGGATGCCGTGTGCGCCCGTGCAGTCGAGTTTGATTTCGACGGACATGACGCCGCGCTCAAGATCGCGCAGCAGTTCTTCATGGGTTGCTGCGGGCGAGGGATGGGCAAAGGCTTGTCGGATATCCCAGGGCATGAACCGGTCCGGTGCGGCCGTAGCCCCGCGTAGATAGGGTGCCTTGCCCGGCGTGCCGCGCGGGTCGGTCGCGGAATCAAAGTCGCTTTCCCGGTAAAGCGGGTGAATTGCCAGGCCATCCACGGTCTTGCGTGTGATGGACTCAATACCGCGGCCCTTAAGGACCTTGTCGACACTTGCGAGCCATTCGGCTTCGGTTGCGTCGGGAAACCCGCTGCTCAGGGGAAGGAGATCGTCTGCCATGACGGGGATTTAGTCTGAACTGGGGGGGCTTGTGAACTGGTGACTGAAGGTCAGGGACGTTTGGTCGCTTGACTCGGATGACACAAAGCGTGAGAATGAGAACAATTCGCAAATGAGGAGTGAGTCATGTCCGCCGAACTCTTGAGGTTTCCAGCCACTGCCCAGACAGAAATGCCTGAGGGGATGCGCCACGAAGCGTTGAGAGACTGGATGGAAACGCACACACGTATTCTCGGCTTCTGGATGGATCGTCTCATCGAGGACGGCGATTCAGAAGACATCGTATCCATGCTTCATCGCCAGCAAAGCTGGCTGGCCATGATGCAGGGCCGGCTGGTCCGGGGTTGAGGGATCCCTGGCCAGCCGGAAATTCTTTCCACGCCAACAAAAAAAGCCGGTGCAGGGCAATCCGCACCGGCTTTTCATTGAGGAGGTTGGACGCGGTTACTCGCCCGGCATTGGGTCGACAGGGTCAAACGTGCCGTCCTCATTAAGGGTCAGCTCTGCGATCTTCACATTGCGGAGATGGCTTTTCCCCGACAGCTGAACGTCATGATAGGCAAGATAGTATTTGCCATTGTGCTCGAAGATCGAGTGATGGTTGGTCCAGCCTTCCACGGGTTGGTTGATCACGCCCTGATAGGTGAACGGGCCGTACGGGTTGTCGCCCGTCGCGTATACGATCAGGTGAGTATCGCCCGTTGAATAGGACAAGTAGTAGGTGTCGCCGATCTTGTTCATCCAGGCGGCTTCGAAGAATCGGCGGTCATGATCCTTGGCTTTGATCGGATCGCCATGTTCGTCGAGGATCATCACGTCCTTCGGCGTTTCGGCGAAGGAAACCATGTCCTCGCCCATTTTGGCGATCTTCGGCATTAGCGCGACATCGTCAGGCTGGCCGGCTTCATCGTCACTGGTCAGAGGGTCATCATTGACGAGGTCCGTGTTGAGGTTCGGGTCGGCATTGTACTCGCCGGTCGCCCAGCGTTGCAGCTGCCCGCCCCAGATGCCGCCGAAATACATGTAGTATTCGCCGTCCGTGTCCTCATAGACGGTCGGATCCATGGAGTAGGAGCCTTCGATTGGCTCGGGCTCTGCGGTGAATGGCCCGGTAGGACTGTCGGAGACAGCTGCGCCAATATGGAAGACGCCATCGGCATCCTTGGCCGGGAAATAGAGATAGTATTTGCCATCCTTGTGGGCTGCGTCCGGGGCCCACATCTGCTGGGCGGCCCAGGCCACATCGTCGACATCCAGCGCGACGTCATGAATGGTCACCTCGCCGCCGACTTCGTCCATGGACAGGACGATATAGTCGCGCATGGCATACTGACTGCCAAGATCGTCTTCGGGGATGCCCGCGTCATAATCATGGCTCGGATACACATAGATGCGGCCATCATCCCAGACATGGACACTGGGGTCTGCGGTGAAGATCTCGCTGACCAGCGGCTCATTCAGATACTTTGACTCCGTTGGCTCGGCTTCAACGGTTTCGACCGGCGGCGCAGCGACTTCTGTCTCGGCGCTCGTCGTGGGCGCATCGCCAGAGCAGGCGGCCAGAGCCGCGGCAACCATGATAGCGCTACCATTCAAAAGGCTGTTTTTTCGCATTCCGTTTTCTCCCTCGGATGTTTTATTTTGAAACTGTCTTGGATGCTGGCCAGTCTGGCCCGAACCACAGCTTTGGGCAAGAGGTGTCCGCAACGTCACGCCTTGCCCAACATAGATCAAACGCTAGTTTCCGTTTACGTAAACTGCGTCCCTTTCCGTTTGAGGTAATTTCTCATGGCACTACCCCCCATTCTCCAGAATTTGCGCATCCCGGTTATCGGATCGCCGCTTTTCATCATCTCCAATCCGGAGCTTGTGATCGCCCAGTGCAAGGCCGGCGTCGTCGGCAGCTTCCCGGCGCTGAACGCGCGACCGGGCCCGGTGCTGGACGAGTGGCTGGACCGGATCACCACGGAACTGGCTGAATGGGACGAGAAGAACCCGGACCGCAAGGCCGCACCCTTCGCCGTCAACCAGATCGTCCACAAGACGAACAACCGTCTCGATCATGATGTGGAGATGTGCGTGAAGCACAAGGTGCCGATCGTGATCACCTCGCTCGGCGCGCGTCAGGAAGTGAATGACGCGATCCACTCTTATGGCGGCATTGTGCTGCACGACATCATCAATGTCGTCTTCGCGCACAAGGCGCTGGAAAAGGGCGCAGATGGCCTGATCGCGGTGTGCACCGGTGCGGGCGGCCATGCCGGCACGCTTTCGCCCTTCGCGCTGATTCAGGAAATCCGCCAGTTCTTTGATGGCCCGCTGGCCCTTTCCGGCTCCATCGCCAATGGCGGCGCGGTCGCGGCGGCACAGGCGCTGGGCGCTGACCTCGGCTACATCGGCTCGGCCTTCATCTCCTGTGACGAGGCCAATGCGGTCGACGGTTACAAGGACATGATTGTCGACTCCAAGGCAGGCGATATTGTCTATTCCAACCTGTTCACCGGCGTTCACGGAAATTATCTCGCGCCATCCATCGCCAAGGCCGGACTTGATCCGAATGATCTGCCGGAAAGCGACCCGAGCGCGATGAATTTCGGCTCCGGCGGCAATCAGGAAGCCAAGGCGTGGAAAGACATCTGGGGCTGTGGTCAGGGCATTGGCGCAATTGACAAGCGCATGTCCACTCAGGAGTTCGTGGACAAGCTGGTGCGGGAATATGACGAGGCCCGCGCGGCGCTCGCCAAGCGCCAGGCCTTTGGAGTAGCGCCTGTCGCGGCGGAGTAAGCTCGGCGTCTCCCCGACTGAAAATTTCAAAATGCCCCTGAAGTCCCAGTGATTTCAGGGGCATTTTCTCTTGCGCGGCGATCTGAATCCGGCAGGGCCGTGGGCATGTCAGCCTTGGGACATGTTGATACGCTCTGTCTCCCTGTTCGATACGACTGGCTGGCGCTGGCCGCATTTTTCGCCGCGAGAACTTGCCTGCAGATGCAGAGGCCAGTTCTGTGATGGTGCGTACTGGCACGATCCGGAATTCCTCGATGCGCTGGAAAAACTGCGGGGGGCGGTGGGCGGTCCGCTCGTCATCAATTCGGGCCACCGCTGTCGCGGTTGGAATGCCAAAATGGGTGGCGCTGAGCATTCCATGCACAAACAGATCGCGGTTGATATCGCGCTGGATGGCCATGACCGGTTTGCACTGCTGGCGGCAGCCGAATCGCTTGGGTTCACCGGAATCGGACTTGGCCGAAGCTTCCTGCATCTGGACCGGCGGGCCCGTCCGGCACATTGGTTTTACAAGGGGAGCCGTGCACTATGGCAGACATAGTTGGACTGGCGGCGAGTGCGGCCGGGGGCGGCGTCTTCGGCCTGCTCGGCACGGTGATCGGTCGGGCGGCGGGCTATTTCGAGCAGCGCCAGTCACACGCGCATGAGCGGGCGCGCTGGCAGCATGACGCAGAGCTGATCAGGTTGCACAGGCAGGCCCGGCGCGAGGAGCACGCGGCGGCGGAGCAGCTGGCCGAGACCAGCGGCAGCTGGGCGGGGCTCGCCGCCTCCCTTCAGGCCGAGGCCGCGATTGACGACAGCTATGCCTGGGTGAATGCAGTGCGCGCCCTGACCCGGCCCGTGCTGACCTTGTTGCTGTGGCTCATCACCTGGTTGGTCTTTGTGGCCTCGCCGGAGGCCGAACAGGTCAAGATTGTGGAAACTTCCACCTTTGCCGCAACGGCAGCCACCCTCTGGTGGTTCGGCGATCGCGGAGCGCAGCGCACGGCGCGTTGACGTTCCGCATCGCGCCGGTCCATCCTGCCGGAAACACTGAAGGGCAGGCGACATGGGCGACTATATTCTCGTCATTGATGAGGGCACCACTTCCACACGAGCGATTGTATTTGACCGCGATCTGAATGAGGTCGCGCTCGCACAACAGGAAGTGCCGCTGTCCTATCCGAATGATGGTTGGGTCGAGCAGGACGGCGAGGAGATCTGGGACAAGACGGTGGATGTCTGCCGCAAGGCGATCGCCGAGGCAGGCGGTGTGGACCGCATTGCCGGGATTGGTATCACCAACCAGCGTGAGACGACGCTGGTCTGGGATCGCGCAACGGGCAAACCCATCGCGCCAGCAATCATCTGGCAGGACCGTCGCACGGCCGAGACGTGCGAGGCTTTGCGCAAGGCGGGTCATGAGGCGGCCGTTCAGGACGAGACCGGTCTGCTGATCGATCCCTATTTTTCCGGTACCAAGATTGGATGGGTGCTCGACAATGTGGAGGGTGCCCGAGCCCGCGCCGAAGCAGGCGAACTGGCTTTCGGAACCGTAGAGAGCTTCCTGATCTGGAAACTGACCGGAGGCAATTCGCACGTCACCGATGTCACCAACGCGTCGCGAACATTGCTTTATCGGCTTGGGCTCGGAGATGCTGGCGGATGGAGCGACAAGATGTGCGCCACGCTGAGTGTGCCGATGAGCATGTTGCCGCAGATTCGACAGAATGCTGATGATTTCGGCACCAGTGAGGAAAGCCTCTTCGGCAAGGCGCTGCCGATCCTGTCCGCGGCGGGCGATCAGCAATCGGCGCTTGTGGGGCAAGCTTGCCTGGAGCCCGGTACTGCCAAGATCACCTATGGCACCGGGGCGTTTCTCGTGGCTAACTGCGGTACTATTCGTCCGCAGTCGGCAAATCGCTTGTTGGGTACGGTCGGCTATGAAGTGGCGGGCAGGGGTGCGATGGCCCTGGAGGGCTCAATCTTCAATGCCGGAACCATAGTGCAATGGCTGCGTGACGATTTGCGCCTGATCGAGGATGCGGCCGAAAGTGCGGACGTGGCGGCGGCGCTCAGTGGCAATGACGGGGTCTATATCGTCCCGGCCTTTACCGGGCTTGGCGCTCCGCATTGGGCGGCCGATGCGCGCGGCACGATCAGCGGCATTACCCGCGCCACCAAGGCCGAACATCTGGTGCGGGCGGGGCTGGAATCTGTCGCCTATCAGACGCGTGACTTGCTCGATGCTTTTGAAGCCGATGGCGTTGCGATCAAGGAACTGCGTGTCGATGGGGGCATGGTGGCGAATGACTGGCTGATGCAGTTCACGGCCGACATTTGCGAGCGTCCGATCCTGCGGCCTGACTATCGCGAGATGACGGCGCTTGGGGCCGCAGCTCTGGCGGCTATGCAGCTTGGATGGTTGGCTGCCGACGCGTGGGCCAGCCGCACTGTGCCCGGCACCCGGTTCGAACCAAAAATGGAAAAGACTGCTTCGGCCCGTTTGCGACGCGGCTGGGCGACGGCGCTTCGCAAGACGCTGGCCTGAGCGTTCATCAAGTGAAAACAAAAAAGGGCGGACACGAGGTCCGCCCTTTTCTCATTTGTCGTTTGCGATCACTTACATGCCGCAGGTATTGGTCAGGAAGGTCTCGATTTCTTCCAGAACCTGTTCCTTGTGCTCAGGCAACCATTTGGCGCTCTGGTGACCCATCTGCTTCATGACAAGAAACTTGCTGTCAGGCTGCTTGTCCTTGATGGCATTGTAGAAGTCGCGGCTGTGGAAGATCGGCACGCGGACATCGTAGTCACCATGATAGATCAGGATCGGGATGTTGATCTTGTCCGTGTTCTTCATCGGGTCCATGCCCTTGACGGTGTCACCCTGAACAATGCGCTGGATGCGATTGTCGCCCCATTCATTGCCGAGCTTTGCAAGGTTCGAAACGCCGGCCCCAGCAATGGCACATTGGTAAGGGCTGTTCGGACGAACGGAAGCGGCAAATGCTGCAAACCCGCCATAGGAATAGCCATGAATGGCGATCTTGTCGGCATCGACATAGCCATTCTCAACCAGCCAGGCTGCGCCATCATCCTTGTCGTCCTGCATCTTCTGGCCCCATTCGCCGTCGCCAGCGCGCCAGAGTGCACGGCCCCAGCCATCACTTCCGCGATATTGCGGCTGCATGATGATGTATCCGCGGCTCGCGAAATACTGCGTCCAGCCTGACGAATCAAACCCGGCGCTATCACGGGCCCAGGGACCACCGTGCGGCACGATGATTGCGCCTTTGGCCTTCTGGCCTTCTTCAAAGCCGGCTGGCAGGGTTATGATCGCAGGGATCTGCAGGCCGTCGCGTGCAGAATAGTAGACGAACTTCGACTTGCCGAGATCCTCTACGTCGATCCACGGACGCTGGGATCCGATGACGGCGACCTTGGACTTGTCGACCAGCAGGAAGTAAGCGGGCGGCATGTCGGCGGCGCTGACCGCAAAGAGGACGCGATTGCGATCTGCCGTATAGTCGCTGATAGCCACATTCTTGCCCGGGAAGGCCGCATCCAGACCATCCTGAATGCTCTTCATCTCAGGATCGAGCCAATAGGTTTCCTGAACAGGGCCGCTGTAGGTAAATCCAAGAATGGCACCGAAGTCCTGCGCGCGATCAGAGAAGATCATGCCCGAGGCGTTGAACTCGGGATGTGCGAATACGGGATCGTCACTGAACGAGTCTGTGGACGCATCATACAGATAGATCGCGACCTTGTCGTCGAACTTGTCGGTCGCGACAAAGTAGTTTTCGGTATCGTTCTGCTTGCCGAGCACTTCCATATTGAAGCGATTGGCAATTTCGGTCGTCAGTGGCTCTTCTATCCGGAAATTGCCGTCATTATCCAGCAAGCTGATATATTGGCGCCAGGCACCATCTTCATATTCGAGTTCCGTCCGTGCAACAGGCTCACCGGTTCGGGTGCTGACTTCAATTTGCTGCGTATCGCTTGCCTTGAAGAGGAATTTCTCGCGGCCATTCGAAAGATCATGTTCGAAATAGCTTGTTCCGTTCTTCGTGGAGGTACGGCGAAGGACGATCTTGGTTGGATCGAGCGGAAGCAGTGAGGCAATGCCGGTATCGCCTTCCAGTTCGAAACAGCGGAGCAACATCTTGTTTGCGCCAATTTCAGCGCGGCCATCCGGGAGGTCATCAATCTTCTTGATGCGCTCGTTCCCCATATAGACCTTTTGAAGGTATTTCTTGGTCGAGCCGGTTGTCTTGCCTTCGCCACAGCCTTCAAGGGCGCCGATATAGGGCTGGACCGTGAACCAGAGGGACTTCTTGTTCTTCAGCGCGCTTGCCCCGTAGAATTTGGTCTTTCCGCTGGAAGGCGTGATGTTCGAAGGGACGAGCGGCTTGGTGGTATCAATCTCGCCAGACAGGTCCCAATAGGCTGCTGCGCGCGCATCGCCATCCTTCGAGGGATCAGCAATCACGCCGACCAGCATGTCACCCTCAAGTGACATGGAGACGCTGGAAACCGACGGGAATTTCGCGAAGTCTTCTGCGGTCACCGGTTCAGCCTGTGCGGCCAATGATCCCGCAAGCGCACTGATCATACCAGCCGCCAAAATGCGATAGCGCATCAATGTATTCCTCCGAATTGGTTATGTTTACTATTTAAGTCGGGGCGGGGAGCGTCAAGCACGGTCATGCACTTATGCGACAAGAACCCGTCCGCAACTTATGGGAGCATGGCAAGATTGTGTCCCAAACAACACAGTTTGGTGGCAGAAAGTGCCTCGTGGGTGAAATTTGTGTCATGAAATCTTGTCACTTCCAAAACCGACGTTCAACGTAGCGGCAAGGCCTGCTGTAAATGCGGGTGCTGGGTGGAAAACACCGGGCTAATAGGTGAGCAAAAACATATTTCAGGGGAAATACTGATGAACAAACGACTGTTCCGTCGGTCGGTTTTCGGCAGTGTCGCTGTAGGCGCACTTGTCATTTCCGGCGCGGCTCAAGCCCAGGACGCAGATGCAGAATCTGAAGACGTTCTGGAAATCATTGACGAGGCTCCTCAGGATGAGTCCCGCCAAGAGAAGATCGTGGTTACCGGCTCCCTGCTGGCTCGCGATTCGTTCTCCTCGTCTTCGCCGATTCAGGTGATCACGGCCGAAGTCGCAACGCTCGAAGGCCTGGTCGATACGGCCGCGCTTCTGCAGGGCTCTTCGCTCGCATCGGGCTCGACCCAGCTGAACAACACATTCCAGAATTTCGTCACCAATGGTGGTGTCGGTACGCAAACGCTCGACCTTCGCGGTTGTGGTGACACGCGTACGCTGGTTCTGGTCGACGGTAAGCGCCCAGGCGCTTCAGGTACGCGCGGCGCAGTTTCCGCACTCGACCTGAACGTCGTTCCACAGTCCATCATCTCCCGCGTTGAGATCCTCAAAGACGGTGCTTCGACCATCTATGGTTCGGACGCTGTTTGCGGCGTGGTCAACATCATCACACGTGATTCCGTGGATGACCTGGAACTGAACTTCAATGTCACTCAGCCCTTCGAAGAAGGTGGCGAGCAGTATTCCGCCAGCGCGGCATGGGGTTTTGAACTTGGCGACAATGCGGCATTCACCCTGTCGGCTGAGTATCGTCTCTCCGAAGAGCTCGACGCCAGCCAGCGCGATTACCTGTCCTGCCCACGCGATCTCGTGCGTGACCCGCAGACGGGTGGCCTGATTGACCGTCTGAACTATTCGGCTACGGCGACAGACCCGCGCAACACCTGTAGCAATCTGTACCACAATACGGCCATCGACCTGTTCTCAGGTGAGCGTCTCGTGCCTTCCCCGGACGGTGTGACGGGCGCGACGGCTTTTGGTGGTTCGATCCCGGGTTACCGCCCACGCGTCGGTACGGGCTATCTGGCCAGCGGCCAGCCATACTATGAAGACATTCTCGATGCGGCCTTCCTGGACAACTCGGACTTCATCCCGCGCAACGAGAACATTTCTCTCTTCGGCTCTGCCGACGTGACCTTTGCCGGTGTCGAATGGGATACGGAACTTCTCTTCAGCCGTCGTACGACGGACATCGAAGGTTGGCGCCAGTTCTTCCCGATCGTTGGCTCTTCACAAACGCCGTTTGGTGTTCTGCCGCAGTATGGCTACATCGCTGATCCGACCTATTCGAATGACATGAATTCGCTGGTCCAGATCGTGGCACCATTCCCGACGACCGATAAGGTTGAAGTCGACTACTTCTACGGCAGCACGTCGTTCTCCGGCGGCTTTGCTCCGGGCGTTCTCGACGCATGGTCCTGGAAAATCGATGGCACCTATTCGCGCGGCGAAGGTACCTACGAAGGCAACGAGATCCTGATCTCCCAGTCGGGTGACTGGAACTATGATGGCGTCGACTACAACGATGATGGCGTCCCAGACCTGGTTGGTCCTCCAACCATCAACCTGCTGGACCCTGATATCCTCAGCGGTGCTGCTGTAAACGACCTGGTTGCGGCCATTGGTGGCTACCAGACTGGTGAAACGGTCTATGAGCAGACCACTTTGACCGCGGTCGTTGCGGGTGAGCTGTTCGAACTGCCAGCTGGTCCAATCGGTCTCGGCATCGGCGCTGAATATCGCGAATTCAGCATTGATGACACGCCAGGTGAACTGACCCAAAGCGGCGACATCTGGGGTTCTTCGACTGCAGGCCCGACCCGTGGCGAGAACACTGTCACCGAACTGTTCGCTGAAGTCGAAGTGCCGATCTTCAAAGGTCAGCCTTTTGCTGAAGATGTTACGTTCAACGGTTCTGTGCGTGGCTTCGAATACGACATCGGTGGTTCCGACTCGATCTACAAGGTCGGTCTGAACTGGCAGGTCAACCCGATCCTCCGGGCACGTTCGAGCTTTGGTACATCTTACCGTGCACCAGCGCTGTTCGAACTGTTCCTTCAGGACCAGACCGGCTTCGTATCTCAGACCTCGGTCGACCCATGTATCAACTGGGGCGATACCACTAACCAGAACATCCGTACCAACTGTGCAGCCGCAGGTATTCCTGACGACTTCACAGGCGGTCTCGGCGGTTCTGCTCTGATCACGACCTCTGGTGGTGGCGATGAGCTTGAATCCGAATCCGGTGAAACCTTCACCGCGGGTATCATCCTGACGCCGACTTTCGCCAACCTGAACATCGCGATCGACTACTACGAAGTTGAAATTCAGGACCAGATCACAAGCCTGAGCGGTGCTCAGATCGTCGGCGGTTGTTATGCAACAACGACCTTCCCGAACGATTTCTGTGACCTGTTCGAGCGTGATTCTGCGACGTCGCTGACGCCGTTCCAGCTCGACAACATTCAGGCCCTTACCCTGAACGTTGACTCCCAGCAGCAGCGCGGCATCGACCTTGAAGTTCGCTACGAAGAAGACTTCAACTTCGGTACGCTGACTGTCGAAACCTCGATGAACTGGGCTCTGGAGCGTTACATCAACGTCTTCGGTTCGGACTTCGTCTCGGGTGTGGAAGACAACGACTTCAACGGCACAATCGGTTATCCGAGTGTCGTAGGTGATGCGAACATCCGTTTGGACCGCGGCGACTGGACCTATTCCTGGTTCACGAACTTTGTTGGCCGTCAGGACAACAACCGCAACTTCAACGACGACCTGAACGAGCCAGCGGCCTATTTTGGTCTCGAGGGACAGTACAAGGTCTTCACCGAAGCTCAGTTCGAACATGGTGCTTCTGTCCGCTGGACAGGCGACACATGGACGATCACTGGCGGTATCCGCAACATCTTCGACGAAGCGCCACCGCAAGTGTCTGACATTATTCAGACCAGCGCAGGCAACACGCCGCTCAGCGCAACGGCTTACGACTATCGCGGTCGTCGTGCCTTCGTGAGCGTGTCCAAGACCTTCTAGGGTCGAAGACAAGTCCGATATTGCGAAAGGGCGGACCATATGGTCCGCCCTTTTTGCATTTGAGGCTGAATGCGATGGACAAACAGCCCGCCCGCGCCGGAAGACGCGCGCTCAGTGTCGCTGATTATCGGGAAATTCCTGGTGCCGCGAGGGAGAATTGAACTCCCGGCCTCATCATTACCAATGATGCGCTCTACCACTGAGCTACCGCGGCATTGCAGGAATGGAAAGCGGGCTTTAGCTTATGCAGACTGACATGAAAAGGCCGTTTTGCTGCGAAAAGCACCTCATATGAAAGACAAGGTAACAGGACAGGATAATGCCGCACGCCGGGCCGAGGCTCTGCGGGCGAATTTGCGACGCCGCAAGGCGGCTACGCGCAAGGCAAAGGCGCCCCCGGCTGAGTCGGATCCAGAGAAGAAATGAGCCTGCCGCTCAACTCTCAGGCTTATCTGCGTGGGCCGCACGGCTTTCTCGCTGCGGCCAGGGAAGAGAGCCTGTTCGTTCGGCAGAAACTGCCCTTTCTGGGCAAGTGCACGCTGGTGCTGGGCCATGCTGAATGTCTGGAATTCCTCAAGGATTCGGATCGTTTTGCGGTGGACGCGCGAAACGCCGGGTTTGATTCACCGTTCGGCCTCAGATTTCTGCCCAAATCCCTGAAGACGCTGTCCAACAATCTGCTGTCGCTGGATGACCCTGACCATCTGCGCTTGCGCCGTCTGGTCGACCAGCCCTTCCGGCGCGTCTCGATCGACGCATTGAAGCCGCGTATTCGCGAAACCTGTGATCGGCTGGTGGCGGAGATGGTTGAAGCAGGCGAAGCGGATCTGGTTGAGGGGCTGTGCCGACAGCTGCCATTATTGGTGATCTATGACCTGCTGGGGTTCTCGGGCGAGATTCGAAACAAGCTTGATTCCGTCCTGCATGGCCTGACCGCGACAGCGAACATATTCAATGTGCTGCGCGGCCTGATGAAGCTTGGCGCGGTTCAGAGAATGCTGGCGGAGGAATTCGAGCGCGTCCGGCATGAACCCGGGCCAGGCCTCGTCACCGAACTCGTCCATGCTGAAGCCGATGGCGACCGCATGAGCAATGATGAGTTGGTTGCCATGGTGTTTGTCCTCTTCATCGCCGGACATGAGACGACGAAGCACCTGATCTCGTCAGCTGTCTACACGCTGCTGACCGAGCCGGACGCAGCGGATCAGTATCGGAGCATGGATGACGATGCGCGCGGCATCGCCGTGGATGAGCTCATGCGCTACTGCGCGCCGGTGCAGATGACCAAGCCGCGGCATGCACGCGAGGATCTGGAATTCCACGGCTTGTCAATGAAGCGCGGCGAACGCCTTGTTGCCTTGCTTGCGGCGGCCAATATTGATCAGCGTGTGTTTGAGGGCCCTCGAAACCTGGACCTGACCCGCAGGCCCAATCGCCATCTTGGATGGGGTGGCGGGCCGCATATCTGCCTCGGCCTCCACTTGGCACGCGCCGAAGCGCAGGCGGCGCTCGATTGTCTTCTGGACGGCTGGCCGGGCCTCGCCCTGGGCATTGAGCCGGAACAGCTGAAGTGGATTCCGCGCTCCGGCTTGCGGGGGCTTAAGCAACTGCCGGTAATATTTGGATAAAGTCTGTGCAGCCTTGCCACATTCAGGCCCTTCCAAAGCCGCGAAGCGCTGTATAAGGGCAATCCATGGATAAATTGCACATCAAGGGCGGCGCTCATCTGAATGGCCGCATTCCGGTTTCTGGCGCGAAGAACTCCGCTCTGAAGCTGATGGTCGCATGTTTGCTGACTGACGAGCCCATCACGCTTACCAATATGCCGAATCTGGCTGATACGCGCTTCCTTGCGCAATTGCTGGAAACGCTGGGCGTTGAAGTCTATTGGCCGAAGGGCGATTCGACCTGTCATCTGAACGGTGCTGAGCTGAAAAGCACGATCGCGCCATATGATCAGGTCCGCAAGATGCGGGCGAGTTTCAACGTGTTGGGGCCTCTGATTGCGCGTTCTGGCCATGCAACAGTCTCGCTGCCGGGTGGCTGTGCCATTGGTGCCCGACCGGTTGATCTGCACCTGCAGGCTCTGGAAGCGATGGGTGCGGATCTGCGTGTGGAGCAGGGTTATGTGAAGGCCGCCGCCATTCATGGCCTGAAGGGCGCGCACATCAATTTTGCCATGCCGAGCGTGGGTGCGACCGAGCATGCCATGCTGACTGCGACGCTTGCGCAGGGCGAGACCGTTCTGGAGAACGCCGCCCGCGAGCCGGAGATCGAAGATCTTGCGGTTTGCCTGAACTCCATGGGCGCGAAGATCACGGGCGCTGGCACGTCCAAAATTTGCATCGAAGGCGTCGAGAAACTGAGCGGCACGACGCATTCCGTCATGCCGGACAGGATTGAGGCGGGAACATATGCCATGGCGGCTGCAGCGGCCGGCGGCGATGTCACGCTGGAGGGCGCACCGGTGGCGGCCCTTGGTGCAATGATTGGCAAGCTGAGAGAGGCTGGCGTCACGGTCGAGGCCGACGAGGCCGCGGCCACTCTGCGCATCGTGCGGAATGGCTCGCGGCTCAAATCCGTCAGCGTATCGACCCAGCCGCATCCAGGCTTCCCGACTGACCTTCAGGCTCAGTTCATGGCCCTGATGAGCCTCGCGGACGGTACAAGCATTATTCGCGAAACGATTTTCGAAAACCGTTTCATGCATGCACCGGAACTCTCGCGTCTTGGCGCAGACATCACAGTGCGTGGGCAGGAGGCGGTCGTGAAAGGTGTACCTCAGCTGACCGCAGCGCCAGTCATGGCGACAGATTTGCGCGCATCGGTCTCTCTTGTGATTGCAGGGCTTGCCGCAGAGGGGGAGACTGTGGTGAACCGTATCTACCACCTCGATCGTGGATTTGAGCGGCTGGAAGCGAAACTTAACGCCTGTGGCGCTAGCATTGAACGCCGATCCGAGGACGAAGACTAGGAATTGCTCAAGGGGCACTGATGGCTGATCACAAACCACTTCGTCTTCTCGCCGAAACGGCCGAGGATCTGGAAGTTATTTCCGCCGCCATTCAGGACAGTGTCGTGAAAGCGGGGAACCTGAAATATGAGTCCCGCCACAACCGGTTTGCGCTGGAGATAAACCGCTTTCGCTGGGAAGCGGGCGCGAAACGCGGCGACGGCCAGCGTGTGCGGTCGCTGCTGGCCTTCGATGGCGTGCTGGGCGCGAAGACCCGCGCTGTCACCAAGACAGACCCGGAAATGATCCTGTCGCTGTTGCAGGTGACCTTTACCCCGGCAGATGAGCCGCCGGGTGGAAAGATCACGCTGATCTTCGCAGGCGACGGAGAAATCGTCCTTGAGGTTGAAGTTCTGGATGCAACCTTGCTGGACAGTGACTATGTGTGGCCGACGCGCCGCCTTCCGAGCCACGAGCGGCGCCGGAGATAGACATGGTCCGCAGGTTTTTTGCCTCAAACGACGCCTTCAATGGTGAATTCGCCCAGTTCCTGGAGCAGGAACGCGGCACGGGTGAAGACGTTGCGAATACCGTAACGGGCATCCTGAAGGATGTGCAGGCACGCGGCGGCGAGGCCGTGGCCGAATACACGGCCAGGTTTGACGGTCTGCAACTGGACCCATCGACGCTGACATCCGACAATGTGAACCTGCACAGCCTGGCCGCGCAATGCCCGGCTGATTTGCGCGAAGCCATCGATTTTGCGCATGATCGGATCGCCACATATCATGCGGCGCAGCGGCCCGCAGACCACAGTTTTACCGACTCAGCGGGAGTAGAGCTCGGCTGGCGCTGGACGGCGCTGGAAAGCGTCGGCGTCTATGTGCCGGGCGGCCGCGCGAGTTACCCCTCTTCGGTCCTGATGAATGTCGTGCCGGCCAAGATCGCCGGCGTTGAGCGCATCGTCATGGTTGCGCCCGCGCCCCAGGGCGAGCTGTCACCCGCGGTTGCATACGCCGCGCTGAAAGCTGGCGTTGAGGAATTTTACCCAATTGGTGGGGCGCAGGCCGTTGGCGCGCTGGCTTTTGGCACGTCAAACATGGCCCCGGTCGACAAGATTGTCGGCCCTGGCAATGCTTTCGTCGCAGAGGCCAAACGCCAGGTATTCGGGCGCGTTGGCATAGACACGATTGCCGGCCCGTCAGAGATTCTGGTCATCGCAGACCATACGGCAAATCCGGACTGGATTGCCGCCGACCTGCTGTCTCAGGCCGAGCATGATCCCAGCAGCCAGTCGATCCTCATTGTTGTGGACCAGGCTGTGGGGGATTCTGTGGAAGGGGCTGTGGAAAACCAGTTGAAAACCCTGCCCACGGGCGAGCGAGCACGCGAAAGCTGGATGAACAATGGCGCAATCGTCGTCGCACCTGATTTGCCTGCTGCAGCCTCTATCGCGAACCGCATCGCGGCTGAGCATCTGGAGCTGGCCGTGGAGGACCCGGATGCCCTGTTGCCACTGATCCGCCATGCCGGTGCGGTCTTTCTGGGCCACTATACGCCCGAGGCGTTGGGCGATTACGTCACCGGGTCGAACCACGTCTTGCCGACCAGCCGCGCCGCGCGCTTCTCGTCAGGCCTTGGTCTGTATGACTTTCTGAAGCGGATGAGTGTTCAGCGTGTGGGGCCTGAGGGGTTTGCCGCGATTGCGCCCGCCGCCTTGCGCCTCGCCGAGGCAGAGCGCTTGCCAGCCCATGCGCGCTCCATCTCCATCCGGTCCAATCAGGGCACGGACGGGTGAGCAATGATCGGCTCATCGGCGTCGATATCGACGATGAGACCCTGGGCGCATCGGGCCCGGACGCCGAGCATGAGCGCCGCGTTGCCATTTTTGATCTGTTGGAAAGTAATTCCTTCAAGGTGATCGGTCAGGATGAGGGACCCTATCAGCTGAACCTGTCCAAAGCCGAGCGTCGGCTCGTCTTTGCCATTCGTACCGAGGCAGGCGAGGAGGTGCACACTTTCATCCTTTCACTCGGGCCGTTCCGGGGCGTGATCCGTGACTATTTCATGATCTGCGACAGCTATTATGATGCGATCCGAACCCAGTCGCCGCACCAGATCGAAGCCATCGATATGGCCCGGCGTGGCATCCATAATGAGGGTTCAGAACTTCTCGCCGAACGCCTTGAAGGCAAGATCGAAGTCGACTTCTCCACGTCGCGGCGGCTATTCACGCTGATCTGCGCCCTCCATGCCGGCCAAACGCGCGCAGCGGGCTAGGGTGGATGTGGCAGGTGTCCTGCCCGGCACTCAACCATAAGATAAATCAACTTGAGATCACTGAAGGGCTGCCTTGATCTTCGGCATGATCCGTCGACTGACAGGGAGCGCATGGTTGGAGTGCAGGCGCAATTCACCTGTGCCGCTCGCATTGCGTTGCAGGCTTTCGATCAGCTTGCTGTTGGCGATGTAGGAGCGATGCACGCGCAGGAAATAGGCGGGCAGTTCGTCCTCGAGGTCGTTCAGCGTTGCGCTATGCAGATGCGTTTCACCACTGGTCAGGACCAGCTCGACGAAGTCTCCCGCACCCTTGATATAGGCAATGTCCTGACTGGATATGCGGTGCGTGCGCCCCATATCCCTGACCGATAGGAACGTCACTGCATCAGAGGTTTCGATCCGGTCGATGACGTATTGCAACCTGTCGGCGCGGCTTTGCTCCTGCTGGCGCGAGGACTCTTCCCTGGCGAAGGCGTCGGCCTGCTGAATGAACAGGAACAACATCAGCGCGGCGATTGCGAAATAGAAATATCGATCCAGGAACTGGCCTGCGGCGAACAGGTTGATCGATGCAAACAAAAGCAGGCAGCCGGCGAATACCAGCGCATCTACCAGCCGTGTCCTGACCGCGGATAGCGCAACACCTGTCGCAAAGAGGGGTGGCGCGAGCAGGGCCAGGCCTGATTTGGCATCAAACCCGCTGGGCAAGACAAGCGCGGCCACCGTGCAGGCGGCGGCACCGCCAACCAGCCACCATTTGATGGCAGGCCGGAAGCGCCAGATCACGAATGTGGCCAGCGTCAGGCCAAAGGTGGCCGACAACCCTGCGATCGCAATCAGGCGTAGGTCATGGATTGGATAGTTGTAGTCAAGCAGCCCTCGGCTGACCTCGACCAGAAGCTGCAACGCGGCAGCCGTCGACATGAGGGCGAGCAGGAGCGACGGCACGCACTGGCGGCCTAGGGAGGCCGTGCGCAAGAAATAGAGCGCCCCAAGGATGAATGCCCCGAAGGTCAGGAAGGAGGGCCAGTACCAGTTCAGCATGCGGTATTGAGGGGACTGGTACCCGTCAAGCGCGACCCGGTGCACGGGAGATGACAGCGTCAGCCAGCCCGAATGGGACGACATCCTCACCGCGAGCGCATTGTCACCAGGGTGCAGCAGATCTGCGGGAACCGGGAAAATCACGTCCATTTTTCCGGGCTTTTCGGCACGGCGATCATCGGCTGGTTGTCCATTTTCGCCGATCTTGACCCCGTTGAGGTACGCATGGCTGGAAGCCTTGGCGGAGACTGACAGGCCCAGAGGACGGTTGGCGGGGACCTCGTCGAGGGTCAGCGTGAAGTACGCCCAGAGGTGACGGCCTTGCGGGTCAATGGTCCAGCGCGGTACTTGCTGGCAATCTGGATGATCTGGCGCAGGAGGTACGGAATCTGCCTGTGAAGCCGGGCAAACGGTCACAAATTGCCGGTGAACGGCAGCGTCGGACTGTGCCGATGCAGGGGGCGCACTCCAGGCGGCGCAACACAGGGCAAACAGGATCGGTACAAAAAATCTCATGCCCACCTGCTTAGGGGATAGGCGGAAGAATCACCAATCCGTTCACAGGATATGCGCTACCGTTCGAAGATGGGCAGGTGACGGGGGCCACCAGAGCCTGTGTGGTGGAGTCTGGTTTTACCGACAGGATCCTTTTTATGCCCAACTTGTTTCGCGCTCCCTTTTTCGCTGGTCTGGTCTTCGCGCTGGCCGCCTGTATGCATGCCGAGCCGGTTCAGCACGCCCAGGCCATTCCGAACGAGACGTCGATCGTGTTCGAGGCATCCGATGCTCAGACGACCGAAGCGTTTCAGGGGCATCTGATGGTGCCGGAAAACCGGAACCAGCCGGACAGCCGTTTGATCCGGGTGGAATATGTGCGCTTTCCGGCCACCGGCAAGAAACCCGGATCTCCTATTGTCTACCTGTCGGGTGGTCCGGGCGGCTCAGGCATTGGAACCGCGAAGGGGCGGCGATTCCCGCTTTTCATGGCGATGCGGGAATTCGGAGACGTGATTGCCCTCGACCAGCGCGGGACAGGCGCGTCAAATGACCTGCCAACCTGCCGCAGCTCCCAATTCGATCCGGACGCGACACCGCTCAGCGATGCGGATTACGTCCTGAGACATAAACTTGCGGCGGAGGAATGCTTGGCGTTCTGGAAGGCGGAAGAAGTCAACATTTACGGCTACACGACGCAGGAAAGCGTTGCTGACCTGGAGGCGCTGCGGACACATCTTGGCGCTGATGCGATCAGCCTCTGGGGCATCTCCTATGGCAGCCACCTCAGCCTGGCTGCCTTGAAATACATGGATGACCGGATCGACCGTGTTGTCTTGGCAAGTGTTGAAGGCCTGGACCAGACCGTGAAGTATCCGGCGCGCACGGATGCGTATTTTGACCGGTTGCAGGCGGTCATTGATGCGGATGCGGACCTGGCGATGCGTTATCCAGACATCAAACACCTCATGCGGCGCGTATTTGCGAAACTTGACGCCGAGCCGGTGCTTCTGTCCGTGCCCCTGAGAGAGGGCAGCTCGGCCCCCTTCTTGTTCGAACGCCGGGATTTGCAGACGCTCACGTCCGGCATGATTTCGGACCCGCAATGGGCGATTCTGGCGCTTGGGATTTTTGAGGAACTCGATGCAGGCGGCGTGGCCGGGATTACGGGCCTGATGTCGCGTTTCCTCGATCCGGGCGCGCCGATTTCCTACCGGCCGATGTCGTTCGCGATGGATATTGCATCCGGCGTCGGAGCGGCGCGGAAAGCCGAAATTGTCCAACAGGCCCAAACCGCCTTGTTGAAGGATTATCTGAACTTTCCGATGCCACAGCTGGAAAGCGTGGTCGACGGTCTCGACCTGGGGGACGCGTTTCGCGAGCCGCCAGTGAGTGATGTGCCCGTCTTGGTGCTGAGTGGTACGCTGGATGGCCGGACCTATCCGGAAAGCCAGCGCGAAGCGGTCGCAGGCCTTCAGAAGGTTCATATTGTGACGATTGAAGACGCGGGGCACAATCTGTTCATGTCTTCGCCCGAAGTCACCAAGGTGATCCAGTCCTTCATGCGAGGCGATACGGTCGGGGTGACGCGTATCAAGGTTGACATCCCCGCGCCCGATTTCGACTGATCTCCCCGCATGGATCGGTCAGTTCGTCGCCAGAAATCCGGGAAGGGCGTTCAGTCCTTTTAGCGCGACTTCGTCCCGTTCGTAGATGTCGTCCAGGTAACGGACTCCACCAGAACCGTCCGGGACGGCGGTAAAATAAAGGATGTGGACTGGGACTTTGTGGGACAGGGTTGCACGGGTCTCCTTTCCGGAGGCGACCGCCTTGTCGATAGCGGCACGGTCCCAGCCAGATGTCTCGGTCAGCAACCAGGCTGACAGGCCGATTGGGTCCTGGGTCCGCAAGCAGCCGGAGGAAAAGGCTCGCTGACGCTGGGCGAACAAGCCGCGATTGGGCGTGTCGTGCAGGTATACATTGTGCACATTGGGGAACATGATCTTCACTTCACCCAGCGCATTCTGGGGGCCGGGGGCCTGACGGATGCGATAGGGGAAAGTGCTCGCCGTGTAGGCGTTCCAGTCGATTGAGGAGATGGGCACGGTCTTTCCGGATGCGTCGCGGACCTCGAACCCCAACCGGGCGACTGATCCGGGATCTTTCTGGAACATGGGAAGCTTGTCGGCCTTGGCCAGGCTGGGTGGTGTCTCCCACCACGGATTAAAGACGATGTATTCCACCTGGTCGGAAAAGACGGGTGTCTTGCGATAGGTCTTGCCGACAATGGTCAAATGCGTGGCCTGAGGCACGCCGTCCTCATAAGCCGTGACCTCAAATCCCGCGATGTTCGCTCTCAGATGGCGCTTGCCGAGATCCGCCGGCAGCCAGCGCCAGCGTTCGAGATTGACGCGGACTTGGGCAATGCGCGCGTCCGGGCCGCGATTGAGCGCCCTCACCGTGGCTGCGCCAGCCACGCCATCATCCTCAAGTCCTTCCAGCACTTGCAGGGTCTCCACTGCAGACACGGTAGCCGTGTCCATCTTGCCGGTGTCGCTGCCGGGCTCCATCAGGCCCAGCTGGATGAGGCGCGCCTGCATTTCGCGTACGCGCGGCGTCTCCATCCCCGGCTTGAGGGCCGGGCCGTCAGATACGCGGGCGATTGGCCGGGCCGCCGTGTCGCGCAGTCGGGCCAGTTCCGATTTCAGCAAGGCATATCCGGGCTGCATGGGGGCGAACTGTTCCAGACTGCCCGATATCGTTCCGGACTCCAGCGCATAGGACAGGACGCTCGCAAAGTCGACTTGCCGCTTTCCGGCCGTCCAGTTCGGCTCGATCGAGACGGGGTCCAGCTTGCCGTACAACATGTGGGCGGCGGCCGACATCCAGGCATCGGTCGCGATCCGGTCGCGCTCGGCTGAAGAGAGGTCCCCGCTCTGAAGCAGAGCCAGATGGTAGTCTGCCGGGTTCAGGCCATGAGTGTTGAGCCGTTCCAATTCCTCCACCAGGGCGGTGATGTCTTGACCGGTCCAGACATCTCCCTTTGCCGTGTCTGACAGGAATTGTTCCGTGGCCATCGGGGCGAGTCCCGGCGCGGCTATCGGAATGTCTGCGAATGCCGGAATGGCGGTGAAAGCGAGGGCGAGGCAGCTGGCAAGAGTGCGGCGGATGGGGGCTCTCCTTGGTTGGTGCTCGTAAGTTTCGTTCTCTGGAGACTATAGGCCGGTTTCCCGCTTCAGCCACCTCCGGATGAGGCGGTGGAGGCGGTTGCCAAACAGGAATGCAGAGGTGATGATATCGCTATCATAAATCGGGAGTTGAACATGTTGGTGCGGAATCTGGCGGGAATGGTGGCGTGTCTATTGCTTGGGGCGTGTAGCGCGACGGGACAGAACGCCCCGACAGAGCCGACCGGCGAGCAGGCGAGTCGCGCTGTTGCCAGCAAGCACCGCGTCGTGATCCTGACGGATATGGAAGCCGATCCGGACGACACCCAATCGCTGATCCGTCTCCTGCTCTATTCCAATGAGATCGACATCGAGGCGCTGGTGGCGACCACGTCGATCTGGAAGAAAAAGGATATTCGGCCCGATTCCATCCGCACGACACTTGGAAAGTATGGCGAGGTCTACGATACGCTCAGCCAGCACGCGCCGGATTATCCGACGGAATCCGAGCTGCAGGACCTCGTGATGAGCGGTCAGCCGGGCTATGGCATGGCCAGCGTGGGGACCGGGCAATCGACAGAAGGCTCGGACGCGATCATTCGTCTACTGGAAGCCGAGGATGACCGGCCACTGTGGATCTCCGTCTGGGGTGGCGCGAACACGCTGGCCCAGGCGCTGCATGATGTCCGTGAAACGAAGAGCGACGCAGAGGCTGCGCGCCTGATCTCGAAACTCCGTGTCTATACAATTTCAGATCAGGACGATAGCGGCATCTGGATGCGCCGCGAGTTTCCGAGCCTGTTTTACATCGTCAGCCCGGGCGAGTATGGCCGCTCCACCTGGACCGCTATAACGCGTGGCTTTCCCGGCTTCGAGGACCATATTTCCAATCAGTGGATAGCCGAAAACATCCAGCAAGATCATGGCCCGCTTGGCGCGCGCTATCCGGACGTGGTCTGGGGTATGGAAGGCGATACACCTGCCTATCTCTCCCTGATCCCGAACGGGCTCAACGTGCCGGACCGTCCGGACTGGGGCGGCTGGGGTGGTCGGTACGAACTCTATACGCCGAGTGCGGATGAGATCGGTGTCGGTCCCGGAAAGCTTGGTTCGGGCGGTGTGCCGCTGGACCCGGAACCGCGCCCGATCTGGACGAATGCGACCGACACCTACACGCCTTGGGTGGCGCAGAAGGATGGTCGGGCGATTGGCCCTGCAGAGGAAACCTATCACGACAATCATGTCACGCTGCTGCGGTGGAGAAGCGACCTCCAGCGTGACTTTGCTGCGCGCATGGACTGGACCATTTCATCCTATGAAGACGCGAACCATCCGCCGGTCGTGAAACTGGCTCATGCGCGCCAGCTCACCGCGAAGTCCGGAGAGCATATCGGATTGGATGCGTCTGGTACGTATGATCCGGATGGCGACAGCCTCAGCTATCACTGGTTCAATTATGCCGAAGCGGGGACGTTGGAGGCGCCCATAGACATGGGGCACGCCGTCAATGATTTCGATATCTGGTTCCAGTTGCCGGAGGTGGAACAGACGGAAATTGCGCACTTCATCGTGAAAGTCACCGATAAGGGAACGCCATCGCTGACACGCTATGAACGGGTGATTGTCACAATCGAGCCCTAAGCTGAGGAAAGTTCAGGTAAAACGGGCAAGGCTTGCCCCAGCGTCCGGTCTTTGTGACGTAGCGACACCGTGTATGATCGGACAAAACGATCCGGAGGAAACATGCACTACACCGAACTCCTGAAAGCACGGGAAGAACTGACAGGCCCCGGCGGCGAATTCGAGATCGTCGAGGCCGAAGTTCTGGGCAACCGGCTCCGCGTCTACAAGAACGCCCCGCCCAGTGTGCGGGAAGTCTGGCTGTCGACGCTCCAATTCCCCGAACGCGACTATCTGGTCTACCAGGATGAGCGTTGGACTTATGCGGATGCACATCGCGATGTGGCGTCGGCCGCCGCCTGGATGTTTGACCAGGGCGTAAAGCCCGGCGACCGTGTGGCGATCGCCATGCGCAACTATCCTGAATGGATGCTGCTATATTGGGCCTGTGTCTCGGTTGGAATTGCCGTGGTTGGCATGAATGCCTGGTGGACACCTGAGGAAATGGAATACGCGCTAAAGGACTCCGAGCCCAAGATCCTGTTTGCGGACTCAGAGCGGCTGGAGCGGGTGCTCGCCATTTCCGGCGCGGCCGACAAGATGAAGATCGTCGGTGTACGCGCGCCGGATGCGCCATCGCCTGTCATCCAATGGTCAGACGTGTTGGCCCATGGCGGCGCATTGCCGGATGTCAGTGTCGACCCCGACGCGGATGCGTGCATCTTCTATACATCCGGCACGACCGGTTTCCCGAAAGGCGCACAGCTGACCCATCGGGGCTGTGTGTCCAACTTGCTGAACATGGCATTTGCGGGGGCTTCCACCCAACTCGCGACCGCGCGCGCCACGGGGGAAATGCCACCCGAAGAAGCGCCGGTTCCGGTTGGCCTGATCACGACGCCGCTCTTCCATGTCACGGCGAACAATTGCGCCGCGTATCTCATTACCGCTGCGGGCGGCAAGATCGTGCTGATGTATCGCTGGGACGCGGGCGAGGCGCTGAAACTGGTTGAGATCGAGAAGGTCACGGCGATGAGCGGCGTCCCCATCATGGCCCGCGAACTGATCAACCATCCAGACTTCGAAAAGACAGACACGTCCAGCCTGGCAACGCTGGGCGGGGGCGGCGCGCAATTGCCGCCGGACCTTGTTCAAAAGATCGACTCCACGGTGGCAACCGCCCGGCCGAATACCGGTTACGGCATGACCGAAACCTGCGGCATCATCACATCTGTTGCGGCCGACTTCTTCATCGACAAGCCCGACAGCGCTGGCCCGGCCATGCCCAATTTCGAGGCCAAGTGCGTCAATGATCTTGGTGAGACCGTCGCGCAGGGCGAAGTTGGCGAGCTGTGGGTGCGCGGCTCTTCGGTCATCAAAGGCTATATCAATCGACCTGAGGCGACGGCAGAATCGATTACCGATGGGTGGTTGCATACCGGCGACATTGCCCGGATCGACGAGCATGGTTTCATCTTTATTGTGGACCGCAAGAAAGACATGGTGCTGCGCGGCGGCGAGAACGTCTATTGCGCCGAGGTCGAGGCGGCGATCTATCGTCACCCGTCCGTGGCAGAGTGCAGCGTCTTCGGCGTACCGGATGACCGGTTGGGCGAAGAGGTCGGCGTGGCCGTCGTGCTGAAACCGGGCGAAGACCTGGCTGCCGTTACCCTTCGTGAGCATTGCGCGGGCATCATGGCGAAGCACAAGGTGCCGCGTTATGTCTGGTTCCTCACTGCACTGCCGCGCAATGCCAGCGGCAAGTTCATCAAGCGCGACCTGAAAGAACAGCTGACCAAGGAACTGGATAGCGCAGCGGCGAACTAGCGCCTGACAGTAGCGATTATTTTGAGCAAGCCCTCCAGCCTCTGGGGGGCTTGCCTCGTTTTGGGGAACGCCATTCTGCCGCGCGCCAGGAATGGCGACCCCGGCAGGATTCGAACCTGCGACCGTCCGATTAGAAGTCGGGCGATAGTTCAATGAAAACAATGTCCGACTGTGTAAAATATCCGAAATCAATTCGAATGATTTCAATGTGTTACGGTCGCTATGTAAAAATTCAGGCGAGGGGTTTGAGCCAACTTCGCGCTTTCCAATGGGGATGAACTGCGGGTCGTTTCGTACCGCATTCGGAGCATACTACACGGTCACAAATCGAAACTACGGTGTCAGTTGAGCGAAAGAGCGATAGCGCTAGGTCAGCCTGGTGCCTGCATCGAGGATTCGAGCAGACAACTCGAAAATCGATGATCTCACCGCGTTTCTCTATTTCGTTGATAGTGGGAAGCCGTGTCATGAGGTTCAGCATGATTGCCGACAATGAGCATTCCAAGATCGCCTATGCGACTATGCACAACTAATGCAGCGTTTCCCCCTGATATTCTCTGCACGGCACGGCGATGCACGATTGGCACGTTCTATGCATAGTTAATTTAGTGAAAGGAACACGGTACAATGCCAACGAATAGGGATCGGATTGCAGAAAAGAACAAGTTGGACGTCCCGTCTAACATGTCTGTCACTGAACCAACTGATGCTCCATTCGGACCGATTGCGCGGTGGCTTGCCCGAAATGCTCGGCGCGCCCTGATCGGTGATGAAAAGCAAAGCGGTGGCATACTGGGTCACGAGAGACTTTCACCGCGCTTGGAAGGTTGGATTCAGAAAGCCGGTTTCGACGATTATTCGCTTTCTCGCTACGTGGAAGGTGCAACGAGTTGGGCGACCGCTGACCCCAAAGATTTTCGTGCAGAAGCCAACAATCGGATCAAAGAGCAGCACGCAAGATACTGTAGCGTTTTGAAGCCTCTTTTTGAATTGGTCATTCTTGATGGGCACCCGAATGGCAAAATGCTAACCAAGCACTTCGTTCTCAAAGAATCTTACGAAATCTTGGTTGATTGCTATGCAGGCGACGACGACAAGGAAATCTTGGCACAGCGAATTAGAGACTCAAACGTGTTGCCCGATCCGTTACCCGTGTTTGGAACATTCGAAGGATGGTTCCGGGGAACCAACTTGGAAGCATTGATAAAGTAGCCGGACTCAGACTCCGGAATCATGAGCATAGCTTGCCCTAGGAATAGGGCATGACGAGCCCCTCAACACGTTGCCTCTTAATCCGGAAAATGCTGGATGAACTGAATCAGCGCTATGACGCCGCCACGGTTCGTGGCGAATCCGATGTGTATCTAGCGCTATGTCGCTTCAAGATTGATGAACTACAAGCCGCCCTTGCGCGAGAGGAAAAGCGCGCGGCATGAAGATCAACGTCTTTCATGTAAAGCCCCCCCATCGCATTTTGTGTCAGGGGTGCCTGAAAACGCGCCCCGCGATTGTATACGTTACGCATGATCGGAAGATGGTTTGCAAGCGTTGCTGCTTGCGCCTAACGAATAATCCCGATGCTGTTGAAGACGCCTGGTCTTCGATGGCTCGAAAGCCTGTTCGGGATCGGCCGGTAAACCCGCCGAACGGTTGGTACGTCACGAACAGCGCGCGATGGTGTCTCGACTATGCGGGGCACTTCTATTCGCTGTTCCCCGCTGAAGACGAAACGGGTTGGACCGTATCGAAGCGCGTTGGCAAAACCAAATTCGAAGTATTGGGTGTGATACCCAGCCTGGCCGACGCCAAGCGTTGGTGTGAGTCTCAAATTGCTGCGGCTGTCCCAGCCCAGCTCTAATCTAAAAAATTTAAAGAAAACAACGTCACACGGCGCACAATGCTGCACAAATCGCTATTTGTGCGCTAATAATTTACACGATGCATTGATTTTATTGAATTTTTTGAGATTCAGCGCGCACAAGATTTGGCAAGTGTACTGAGTAGCGCGGCTGCTTCGCAGGATGCTTAGCACCGCGCGCGTTTGGACACTTACCAGAATTGTTCCGTCTTTACAATGAGTATGAAAGGACAAATTGCCCAAGTTTGGTTCGAGCCAATCCTGGCGCGCTAAGTAGCGATTTGGAGGCGGCGCTGGACAAAATCTTTGGTAGAATGAATTATCAACATTTCGGAGTGATGCTCTATTTGATTCATGTGTAGAATTGGAGTTTGCGTGAGCATGTCATGGCAGACGGTTTGGGCGCAAAAAAGTGTTCCGGTGATTTGGCGTAGAAGCCCCCCGATTTGGGTGCGTCTACCTTATCTCAAAGGGAATCGCGAGTGGATGCGTCCTGATAGAGGGCATCAACCTGAGTGGAACAAACCCCAAAATCGTTGGCAAGTGCCTGCTTCTTGGTTCAATCAGCTCGTCGACAAATGCTTGGATAGGTTCGGGGCGGTTTATATAATCGAGCCTCACCGCCCAATGATGAAGTGCGCACCTGCTTGTCGTGATGCAAAGGGTCATATCTGCGAGTGCTCTTGTTTGGGTGCAAATCATGGCAGTAATCATCATGCCGGTTGGTACGATGTAAGTGAGACCTTTTCATTCAAATATGGTCAGTCCGAACTAATGAGCCGCCGTCTGACTAAGCGCTAGGGTTTCCGCGACACTCCGTTGTTATAAGGTTGAAGGATCTGAATAGGAAAGCGGTGAAGCAGTGACTGGCAAACTCAAAACTATTCTCAGCGGTGTGACTTTCTGGTCAGTGCTTGTCTTCCCGCTGATCCTAATGTGTATAGTTTTGATATTTTTGCTCATTACCAATGTAAATGCTGGGTTGTCCGCGATACTTCTACTTGGTGGGGGAGCAACAGTTTGTGCTCTCTTCTCAATTGGGCTCGCGTCAATCTATTTCGATATTCGATCTGATCATCGAGAAATCGAGAAGCAGCGTAAGCAGAGACACACTAAATAAGACCTCACTCGGATGCTACCTGCCATGATCTGATCATCGCTGGTTGCTTTCTCGACCTTTGGGGGTCGCGCAGTGGGGCGCAACAGAGTGTATTCGAAAAGGTAGGTGAACTATGTGTGGTATCGAATGGTGCTCATTCTCATGGGAAGCGTTCATGGGGCTTCTAGCAGTCTTGGGGGCGATTGTTGTAGGGATAATGCAGGTCCGAATTCTTAAGCGTCAGTCTGAGATAGCCGCTGATCAATACCAACTGCAGCAACAACAGTTGAGATCCGAACTTTATCAGAACCGCGCGGAAGTCTATGCGGTAGCTCACGATTGGTTTGATGTTGCGCTTTCGCAGAACCAATTACCATCCTTAGCTATGGAACGGGAATTTAAGAAAGCTGTTGGTGCCGCAGAGTTTTTGTTTCGTGATGAAGTATCAGACAGCATGCGGAGTTGGTTCTTGAAAACGGGAAGATACTTTGGGCAGCGTGATGCAGGTAACATGCAAGAGGCTATGCACCTCGAATCCGAACTGCGTGGGGAGTACGAAGGACTACAAGCGTTGTTTGAACCGGAAATGCGGCTGGGTGAACAACTAGAAAGTACTGACGAAGACTGATCACTGAAAGACCTTCCGTATATCCCCTTTTGTTTAGAAGAGAGCAAAGCGGAAACCGGCGGCATAATCAAAAAGAAGTGCGCGCAGGTTAAAACCCCAAAATGTTACACTATAACATGCCATTTGGGCCAGTGTTGTGCGTGTGTTCAACACCTGCTGACTGAGAGCACGCGAACGGCACGCCGTCTATTCGCCTAGTACCGGACCCTGTGTCCGGAAGTCGATTTCTCCACTGTGAGATTTTTCTGTCACTGCCAGCGAATGGTTCGCTAGGTCCGAAACAGGAAAAGCAAATGAAACTCCCTGAACTACTTGAGCAGCGCGCCGTGAAGATTGCGGAAATGCGATCTCTTCAAACCACAGCCGACAAAGCATCCCGTGACTTGTCTGGCGAAGAACGCACTCGCTTCGATGCTCTTGAAACCGAAGTGAACGGTCTCGACTCCCAAATCAAACGCGCGAAAACCCTCGACAACCTGGAACGATCTGCGGAAGCGACGCCGCTGAATGTTGGTACGCGAGACTTCCAAACCGAAGCGTCGCGCTACAGCCTCACACGCGCACTTGCTCATGCTTCCGGGCTTCGTGTCGATGCCGGTCGCGAATTGGAAGTGTCGCAGGAAATCGAAAACCGTTCAGGCCGCAAAGCCCAAGGTATCTTCGCCCCTGATTCCGTATTCCGCGTTCAACGCAATCCAAACATGGAACAACGCGTTGTGACGTCCGCCGGTGACGGTGCTGGCCTGGTCTTCGAAGACGGACGCCCGCAAGACTATATCGATGCACTCCGCGCAAACCTGATTACGGCGCGTCTTGGAGCGACAACGCTTTCCGGTCTTGAAGGCAATGTAGGAATTCCGAAACTCGCATCATCTGCGGGCGCGGAATGGGTCGCTGAGAATGGCGCGCTTACATCCGCTGATGGCGATTGGGACAAGGTGACAATGTCTCCGAAACACGTCGGCGCGCTGACGGAATTCAGCCGCAACATGCTACTTCAGTCTTCCCCGGACATCGAACAACTCATTCGCCGCGACTTTGCCGCTTCGCTTGCTGTTGCGCTGGACGCGGCCGCGCTGGTCGGCGGTGGTTCGAATGAACCCGATGGTATCATTACCCAGCTAGTTGCCGGTTCCGGTCTTGGGACTCTTGGTGGGCCGACCTGGTCGGAAGTGCTTGGCATGATTGCCAACATCGAACTGGCAAACGCGGCAACCGGCCGTCTCGGTTGGGCAGTCAATCCCGGCGCGGTACGCACCCTTCGCAGCACGCCGAAGCTGTCATTCGGGTCGCCCGCAACGGACGGTATGGGCGGGTTCATCATGGACGGTCCGAACGAATTGGCAGGCTATTCAGCCGCGTCGACCACGTCGCTTCCTGGGTCACTTGGTTCCCCGGCCGTGGGTTCCGCGATCTTCGGCGACTGGTCCAGCCTACTTGTGGGTTATTGGTCTGGTGTCGACTTGCTGGCGAACCCTTATGCGGCGGTTCCGTACAGCAAGGGCAACACGCAAGTGCGCGCGCTCCTGACGGCTGACGTTGCTGTTCGCCACACGGAATCGTTCACCGCTGCGACGGACATTCCAGCCGCCTCTTAATCAAGGATTGCCGCGCGGTTGGAGTTCGCCGCGCGGCATGGGGGCGGTGGTTTGCGGGAATGTTTTCTTCCTTTCATTGACCGCTGTTTCGGGCCGTCGCCCCCATTCTTGCCACCAATGGATTTAATCATGACACAGACACTTGAACGCCGCGCTGCGGAATTGGAAATCAGGGCACGGGGCCGAACCCTCGAAGGTTACGCCGCCGTGTTCGATCAGCGCACCCGAATTGACGACTTCGACGAAGTGATCCTGCGGGGGGCTTTTGCCGACTCCCTTCGTGAAGGCGACAAACTAGCTCTAGTCGATCATGACGCGTCGAAGCTACTTGCGCGCACTCGCAACGGTTCGCTGAAACTGGCCGAAGATACGCGTGGTTTGCACTTCGAAATCGCCGCCCTTCCGAAGACAAGCCTTGCCGACGATGTGCTTGCACTTGCTGACGCCGGTTCGCTTGGCGGCGCGTCGTTTGGCTTCATGGTCAAGCGGGATGCATGGCAGGGGTCGTTGCGGACGCTAGAAGCCATCGACCTTCGCGAAATCTCCATTGTGAACGCCTGGCCAGCTTATCCGCAAACAACTGTCACCGCGCGTTCAGCGGCGCTAGCCGGTCGATCTGATCTTGCGCGCCGTATTTCACTCCTGGAATTGGGAGGTCGCTAATGTTTACCCGACTTCTGAACGCGTTCGGCTTTGAGCGCCGCGACTACAATCCTGCTTTCGCACCGGATGCATGGGGGCGTGCATTGCGACCCGCTTCTTACGCCTCACCAAGCGCGGTACTATCGAACGTCGCGGTTGCAACCCGGTGCGTTGCTATTCGGTCGGAAATGCTCGCAGCCATGCCTCTGAAACTGTATCGACGCAAACCCAATGGGGACAAGGAACGCGTAACCGATGGACCGTTTGCCCTGGTCTTGGGAGACTTGTTCAACCCATTGATGACCGCGTTCGAAGGGAAAGAATTTCTGGTTCGACAACTAGACCTGACCGGCAACGCATATGCTCGAATTGAACGGAATGGAAATGGGCAGGTTTCAGCGCTTTGGCCGATTCCAAGTTCTGCCGTGACGGTTGAGCGTCTCGAAAGTGGTCGGCTTCGTTATCGCGTCACACAATCAAACGCACGGGGTCCGGCTATCCTGTTGCAAGAAGAAATGCTGCATGTTCGCGCTTCGTCTGACGACGGACTTCTTGGGAACTCTCCAATCGCTATTGCGCGGGGAGTCTTGAGTCGCGCGATCAGTGAGAGTGAGACTGCGCAAAACCTTGCATCCAATGGTCTGCGTCCAGCGGGAGTTTTGGAACACCCTGGGAAACTAGGGGCAGAAGCCGTGCGGAATATTGGAGATTCCCTGATGGAACAAGGGGCCGGACCATTCAAAACGGGCCGCCCGATGGTTCTTGAAGAAGGCATGTCTTGGAAAGGCGTTTCGTTTTCGGCCGTCGATGCGGAGTTTCTGGAATCGCGCAAACTGTCCAACGAAGATACCGCGCGTATCTTCGGGGTTCCCGGCGGGGCGGTGGGTATTCGTGACAGCGTTTCTTACGGAAGCGCAGCGGCGGACTCCCAAGCCCTGGTGACGAATTGTCTTCAGCCGCTCGCCGAACGGCTCGAACAAGCCATTATGCGGTGTTTGCTGACACCTGAAGGTCGCCGCAACTACATCGTGGAATTCGATCTGAGGGGCCTATTGCGTGGGAACATGCAGGACCGGTTTGCCGCGTATCGGATCGGCCGCGAAATCGGCATTTACAGCGCTAACGACATTCTACGCGCCGAAAACGAACAGATGATTGAAGACGGCGACGAATATTTGAAGCCAGTGACGCTTGCCGGGTCATCCGCACCAAGAAGTGGGGGTGAAGATGTTTGATCGTATCGACAATGACCCGTCACGCCTCGGCGAATTGACAGACGTTGATCTAATCGCTGCGGAACGAATGCAAACTTGCGCGGGTCAGATTATCGCAACGCAACTGTTCAAGCGCCTCAACCGTGACGGTGTCGCGGCTGGGAAGCTTCTTGAAGACACGTTGAATTTGCCGCCCGAACGGATTGTAAAACGTGCGCGAAAAGCCAAACGGTGCACCGATGAAGGCAAGTCTCCAAGCGCGGCTGACCTTGCTGCACTCCTGGTTTGGTGCCGCGCGGAACACACCGCTATCGATACGGAAATTACCCTTCGAGACTCACGGAAGGCGACACACCAATGAGCGCCGACGAGATCGCGGAATACAACGCTGTTTTCGAACACTGCTTGGCCGAACTTGTGAAGGCGATTGAGCAGCTTCCAACTGACGAAGAGACTTCCGATAATGCAGAGTGATCGCCTGACGTCGGCGGAAGCGGCCGAAGCGCTTTGCATGACGGTGCAGGGCTTCTATCGGCTCGCGAAAAAGCGGCAATGGTCAGCTATCGAAATTGGACCGCACCAAACCTATGAGCGATCCAGAATTGAGGCTGAAGTCACTGACCGCTTGAAGCGCAAGCAATCGCGGATGACCCCAGCCGTGCGCGCTCATACAGAGAAATGCGCGGAGACAATCCGGCAGTATTGGGCTGAACGCGGTCACGAAATTCATGTGGAAGCCGTGGGGAGTGATATTCGATCTGACCTGGTCAATGGACTGCCAAGACGATGAAACACGTGCGATTACGACTGCCGACCAAATCCCAGATTGAGCGCGTCGTGAAAGCCGCGAGGTCGGCCGGATTGGACGTTTCTGGTTTCCGCATTGAGCCTGACGGCAGTATCGTTGTGTTTGACAAGTCGGCAACGCCGAAGGATGAATTTGCCACATGGCAGGAAAGCCGCCCGAACTGAAGAACGTCCATTTCGTAAAGTACCGTCAAAAAGACGGGCGGTTGCGCTGGTACGTCTATGCCTGGCGCGGCGGTCCAAAGATCATGGACGGGGCAGGGGAGCGCAAGCCACCCCTGACGTCCGAAGCGATTTCCGAATTCTACAAGGCGCATGAAGACCGACACGCGCCACCTGCCGAAACATTTGCTGCGCTGGTTGTGGCCTACCTTCAATCGCCGGAATTCACCGGTTTGGCGGATGCCAGCCGCCGCGAGTACCGGCGATGGACCGACCGGGCTGTTGAACAGTTTGGAAGCGCGTCGCTTCGCCTATTTTCCGACCCACGAATGCGCGGTGAAGTGATGAAATGGCGCGATCAGTGGGCTTATTCACCTCGACAATCCAAGTACGCGATCCAAGTCTTGTCGCGTGTGCTGGCTTGGGGACTTCAACGGGGTATGGTGGCGACGAACCCCGCTTCACACGTCCCCTCGCTATACAAGGCTGACCGGTCCGATGTGATCTGGACGCCCGAAGAAATCGAAGCGGTTGCGGGCGAAATGCATCCTCACGTATCGCGGGCTTTCCGATTGGCGGCCCTTACCGGCCTGGCCCGTGGTGATCTTGTGGGGCTTCGTTGGGATGAAGTCGGTCGCGACTGCATTGAACGACGGCGCAATAAAACCAAGGTTTCCCAGATTGTTCCAATATTCGATGAAACGCGCGCAATCCTGTCAGAATGCCCAAAGACGGCAGTGACGGTTATCACGAACCAATGGGGCAAACCCTTCACCGCGCGCGGCTTCTCAATGGCTGTAGAGCGCGCGAGGGACAAGGCGGGGGTCGCTGAAGGGAAGCGGCTTCACGATCTCCGAGGAACGTTTGCAACGCTGTTGATGTCGCGCGGTTTCGAAGATCGTGAGATTGATGAAATCATGGGTTGGCAAACGGGCAAATCGAGCCGCATTCGCCGAAGCTACATTTCGCGACGGTCTGTCGTGGTCGCCGCGATTGAGCGGTTTAGAGCGAAACAAGGCGGCTAAGGTTTCGGCGGTTTACTTAATTCACTCAGCGAAACGGCAACCCCCACCCCAGTTACTAACATCGCGACTATAAGACTCTTTGTTACGAGCCTGTAACCATATGGTATCTCTTCAGCGGTTGAGGCATCAAGATCGCCAACTTCAATAACCAATCCTATGAAGGTTAGAACCATTGCTGCGAGAATCATCCATAGAGCAAAGGAAAAGAGGACAGAACCTGACCGTTTCTCTCGAATGGCTGGAAGAGATATGGCCCAAATTGTGGCTGTGAAGCCAAACATACCCGCAAGCATATAGATTATTTGTTGAATACTTTCGGTGGGCAACGACTTATCCCTCGATAACAGCGGGTTGAGTCTAGCACAGTAATCGCGATTCGGAACTAATCACGAACTTTCGCGTAAAAATTCTGTAAAAACGTTTCGCCGGTGGTCGCTAATGCCTTGAAAACATGGCGACCCCGGCAGGATTCGAACCTGCGACCGTCCGATTAGAAGTCGGGTGCTCTATCCAGCTGAGCTACGGGGCCGGATCGTGGCCGGCGGGCATCCTAGTGTGTCCAGGGCTGCTTGCGATTGGCGTCGAAGTTAGCGCTATAGGACTTTACAAGCCGTTTCCGCTCTTCAGATGGCGTAACCGTGAATGTCAGGCCCTTGCTCTTGGCATACTCGATCGCCTGTTCCTGCGTCTCGAAGGAAAGGCGGATCTGTCCGGACGTGTCGTCAATGCTGGTCCAGCCCATGAGGGGGTCTGCCGAGCGCTTGGCGTCATTGTTCACGAATTCGAGAATCCAGGCTTTGGTCTTGCCTCTGCCGGAGGTCATCGCGCTTTTGGCGGGCTTGTAGATACGCGCTTGCATGATGAACCTCACCGCTAAGAAAGTGAATGGTCGGAGCGAGAGGATTCGAACCTCCGACCCTCTGGTCCCAAACCAGATGCGCTACCAGGCTGCGCTACGCTCCGGACTCCCGTAATAATGGGGTCGCGCCACGGCGCAAGCCCCTTTCGGCTGTGAATTCAGTCTTTTGTGCGCAAGCGTCGCACCAGACCCTCTTGCGCAACGCTTGCCACGAGGTCTCCGGCCATATTGAAGATCATTCCGCGATTGAATCCACGTCCTTTGCCGGCAAATGGGCTGTCCATGGAGTAGAGGTGCCACTCATCGAATTTGATGGGTCCATGCAGCCACATCGCGTGATCCAGGCTGGCCGACATCAATTCCTTGTGGTTCAGCCAGGTAATGCCGTGCGGGCGATAGCTGGAGCTGAGCAGGGCCATGTCGGAGGCATAGGCCAGCAGGCAATGGTGCAGCGCCGGCGGCACGTCGATGGGGCGGCTGACCCGGAACCAGATATTGTGGTGATCGTCTGCGATTTCGGGATGGATCAGGTCCAGCGGAGCCACGTCGCGGATTTCGATGTCGCGTTCGCGGGCAAAATCCTCGCGTAGGGCCTCGGGCAGGCGGTCGGCGATTTCCAGGCGGCGTTCGCGAAGATCCTTCAGGCCGTCGGGGCCGTCCACTTCCGGCATCTTGTGCTGGTGTTCCCAACTCTCCTCGTCGGTCTGGAAGCTCGCCGCCATGTTGAAAATCTGTTTTCCGTGCTGGATCGCCACCACGCGCCGCGTCGTGAAGCTGCCGCCATCACGGGAATGGTCAACCTGGTAGATGATCGGCACTTTCGGGTCGCCGGGACGGATGAAATAGGCATGGAGCGAGTGGCATGTCCGGTCTTCCGGCACGGTGCGGTAGGCCGCCACCAGCGACTGAGCGATGACCTGACCGCCGAAAACCCGCTGGCTGGCGCGCTCATCCGGGCTCTGGCCGCGGAACAGGTCCAGTTCCAGGCGCTCGATATCGAGCAGGGACAGAAGGTCTCCAACAGGGTCGGTCATGCGTGGTCTCCAAATCGTGTGATCAGCAGCTAGCAGAGGCATTCGTGGATGCAAACTGTGCAAGTGCGCGATTCCTGTCCAATCCACCTTTCTCTGGTCACAACATGTTCACCATATTCCGGTATTGGCAGGTATCATGGTTAATCCCGCCGCTCTTCCTGCCGCCGTCCCGTTTCGCGATTCCTTCTCGCAAATGAAGCGTGATCTCGATTTTTTACGCATGGCGATCCGGATGCACAAGCTGATCGGCGACGTTACGCCGGACTCCCGGCAACTCGTTGCGGACGATTTCGAGGAGAGTGTCGACAAGCATGCCGGGAACATCGCGTTTCGGTTTGAAGGCAAGCTCACCACATATGCCGAATTCGATGCCACCGCGAACCGGATTGCCCATTGGGCGCTGGCGCACGGACTGAAAGCCGGCGACCGGGTTGCGCTCTGCATGGAGAATTGCCCGGACTATGTCGCGATCTGGGTCGGCCTCGCCAAGGTTGGCGTCGTCACCGCCCTGGTGAACACGCATCTGGAAGGGGAGTCACTGAAACATTGCCTCGCCATTTCCGACGCCACTCATGTGATTACCGGCCCGCATCAGGACCGTGCGGTCTGTTCCGTCACGGCTGGAATGGAAAATGCCCCGAAGGTCTGGACCCTGGGCGGCGCCCATGGCGAAGACATCGCGGCCATGATGCCCAATCTCTCGTCGGAACGGCCGTCGCGCGAATTGCGCGCGCAGTTGCGCGGCAAGGACATGTGCCTTCTGATCTACACGTCCGGCACGACGGGCATGCCCAAGGCAACCCGGATCACGAATTCCCGCCTTCAGATCATGCTGCGCACCTTTATCGCGCCTTGCTATACCGGCCCGCGGGACCGGGTTTACATCACGCTGCCCCTGTATCACGGGACGGGCGGCATTTGCGGCGTCGGCCAGGCCATGATGAGCGGCGCCAGCATCGTGCTGCGCCGGAAATTCTCGGCCAGCGCCTTCTGGGATGATGTGGTTGATGAAGGCGTCACCTCGATCGTCTATATTGGCGAACTGTGTCGCTACCTCCTCAATCGCCCGCCGCACCCCAAGGAGCGGGCGCACCGGCTGCAAACAGGGTTCGGAAACGGCCTGCGCCCGGAAATCTGGACGGAATTTCGCGAGCGGTTCAACATTCGGCATCTCGTGGAATTCTATGCCGCGACGGATGGCAATGTGAATTTGATGAGCATTGACGGCACCGTGGGCGCGGTCGGGCGCATTCCGAAATGGCTCAAGGCGCGGTTTGACCATGTCGAGTTCGTGAAGTTTGATCTCGAAACGGAAGACGTCGTTCGCGGCGACGATGGATTCGTGATCCGCGCGGAGACGAATGAGCCTGGCGAAATGCTGGGGCGTATTGCGGATACCGAATTCGAGTTCGCGGGATATCATGACCCGAAGGCGACGGAGAAGAAGATTCTCCGGGACGTGTTTGAACCCGGAGACAAATGGTTCCGGACGGGGGATCTGATGCGCAAGGACGAAAATGGCTATGTCTACTTCGTTGACCGGGTTGGCGACACGTTCCGCTGGAAGGGAGAGAATGTCTCCACCAGCGAAGTGAGCGATGCGATGATCCGCGCTGACGGGATTGCCACGGCGAACGTCTATGGGGTCGAAATTCCGGGGACAGAAGGTAAGGCTGGCATGGCGGCGGTTACGTTGAGTGGCGACGTCGATTTCGAAAGCCTGCACTATGAGCTGTCTTCAAGCCTGCCCGCCTATGCCATCCCGATTTTTATTCGTATCCAGCGCGAGCCTGATACGACCGGCACAATGAAGTATCGCAAAGTGGAACTGATGAAAGAGGGCTACAATCCGGACATGGTCGATGACCCGATCTGGATGTACCATCCCGACCGGCGCCAATATGTGCCGTTCACGCAGGACCGGTATGACTCGCTGATCTCCGGCGCGTTCCGCTTCTAGGTCTCAGGCGACCCGGCCCATGCGCTCTTCGAGCCGCGTGGAAAACCAGGAAATGATCCGCCGCCACAGCTCGTCCTTCAGGATGGCGCCTTCCACATCATGGTCAATCGACGGGTTGTCATTGATCTCAATGATCACGACGCCCTGGTCGGTTTCCTTCAGGTCCACGCCATAGAGGCCATCGCCGATCAGGCGCGCGCCGCGTACGGCGGCGTCAACCACGTCTGGTGGTGCATCCTCGACCGGGAAAGTGGTGAAGCCTCCCTCGCTCGTCTTGCCATCCGGACCATGTTTCACAATCTGCCAGTGGCCGCGTGCCATACGGTATTGGCAGGCATAGAGCGGTTCGCCATTGAGGACCCCGATACGCCAATCGAACTTCGTCGGAATGAATTCCTGAGCAATGATCAGGGCCGTGTCCTTGAACATCTGCTTTGCGCCTGCGCGGAGTTCCTCGAGAGAGCGTGCCTTGACCATATTGGTACCAAAGGAACCGTCTGGCGTCTTCAGCACGACTGGATTGCCCAAGGTCTCGAACACGGCGGCAAGGTCAGACTTCTCATCGAGAATGAGCGTGTGTGGAATAGGCAAGCCAGCCTTTTCCAAGATCTCCTTCAGGAAGACCTTGTTGGTGCACCGGATCATGGATTGCGTGTCGTCAATGACGGGCATGCCTTCCTGTTCGGCGCGTCGGGCGAACTTGTAGGTGTAGTTATCAATCTGGGTCGTGGCGCGGATGAACAGGGCGTCAAACTCGGCAAGACTGGTCAGGTCCGATGGTTCGATTGTCTCAACCTCAACGCCCATCTTGGCAGCGACATCCGCGAGGCGCTTGATGGAGGAGGGCTTCGACGGCGCGGTCTTTTCATGCGGATCGACCAGCACGGCCAGCGCCCATTTGGCGGGGGCTTTGGACTTCGGCTCGCTGATGCGCCCGCTTGTGTAAGCCTGCATTGCCTCAAGGAAGAAGTCCCGGCGTTCGCCTTTCAGCTTGTGAGGCGGCACCATCCGGACACGGCCAATGCCGTGCGGAGATTTCGGGTCCAGTTCGACTTCAAGCGCCGGCACGCGGAACCAGTCGGAGACCTCGCGGGCAAGACGCTCATAACCTGGCGTTTCCGGCTTGGAAAAGGCAACGAAAAGACGCTCGATCTCCGGCGCGCCCTTGGCGCGGGCTTCGCGCAGGCGTTCGCCCAGATCGGGCAGGGCGTGCCTGTAGAGTCCCTTGGCCGATAGTTCCACCATGGTCTGGACGCTGGGGCTGACCCGGTGCCCGCGCGCTTCGGCCAGCAGCGAGGCGTAATAGCCTTCTGACTGGTAGCCATAGGACCGGCAGAGATTCAGGATGTAGGGCCGTCGCCCGGAAAAAAGCGCCGGCTTGGTGATATAGTCTGATACCTTCAGCACCTTGTGAGGCGTCTCAGCCTGAGAGATGTCGTTGGCGGATTCTACGAGTACGACCCAATCGGTCATTGATCCTCTCTCGAGACGCCGGCCAGCGGCTTCTCTAATCTAAGTGCGGCTTCTCCATCGGGATAATAGCCTGCGGCGCGCGCCATTACGCGATAACCATGGCGTTCGTAAAGACGCTTTGCGCGGCTATTTGTTTCGCGCACTTCGAGCCTGAGTGTATCGCAGCTTCGCTGCTTTGAAATGTCTTCGCATTTTTCAAGGAAAAGGTCGGAAAGCCCGGTGCCGCGCGCAGCTTCTGCGACGGACAGGGAATAGAGTCGCGCGGCTTTGCTGTTGCGGCGGAACAGGAGGACAGCTGCACCGGTCAGGCCATCCTTTCCGTCGGATACGAGGATTGCCGAATTCCCGCTCAGCAAGCGCCGCCACGTGCGTCGCGAAAACCGGTCTTCCTCCGGAAAGGCAAGCTCCAGGTCTGTCAGCGCTGCGATGTCGTCCAGGGTGGCGGCGCGAATGTCGTGCATCGGGGCGGGGCTAGCGGAGCAGAACCATGTCGTCACGATGGACGATGGCCGGGCGGCCGCGATAGCCGAGGATCGCCTCGACCTCTTCGCTATGGCGGCCGATAACTCGGGCGATCTCGCCCGAACTGTAGGCGGTGACGCCCTTGCCGACCATCTGGCCGGAGGGCGCATTCAGGGCGACGGCGGCCCCGCGCTCGAAAGTGCCCGTGACGGCGGTGATCCCCACGGCCAGCAGGCTCGCCCCACCGCGCAGGGCCTTGGCAGCGCCTTCGTCCAGTTCGATTGAGCCTTCGGGTGTCAGATGTCCTGCCAGCCACGCTGCGCGGGCATTGGCGGGCGTGGTGGCGGCGGAAATCAGCGTCGCGCGCGCGCCGTCTCCGATGGCAAGCAGGGGATGGTCCCGATTGCCGAGCGTGATCAGCGTGGAGCAGCCGGCCGCATGCGCAATTCGCGCGGCGGCGAGCTTGGTTGCCATGCCGCCAGAGCCGACACCGGCATCAGCATTCGCGCCGGTCGCCATCGCGTCATGTTCGGCGGTCAGCTGGTCGAGGCGGGGAATATGCGTTGCCTCCGGGTGGGTGCGCGGATCCGCCGTGTAGAGGCCGTCAATATCCGACAGGAGCACCAGCACATCCGCGCCCATCATCTGGGCGACGCGCGCGGCCAGCCGGTCATTGTCGCCATAGCGAATCTCGTCAGTCGCCACCGTGTCATTCTCATTGATGACCGGCACCACGCCTGATTCCAGCAAGGTCTCGAGGGTTGCGCGCGCGTTCAGCCAGCGCCGGCGATTTTCGGTGTCGCCAAGCGTCAGCAGTGCCTGGCCGATGGTGACATCATGCGGCTCGAAGGCTTGGCCGATGGCAGACATCAAGCGCAGCTGGCCGATCGCGGCGGCGGCCTGTTTCTGGTCGAGACGGTTTGAAACAGAATTGCCAACACTTTTGCGACCCAATGCAACCGCGCCGGACGAAACGAGAATGATTTGAAACCCTCTGGAACGCAGTGAAACAATATCGAATGCTAGTTTCTCCAGCCAGGCATGGCGCGGTTGGCCGTGCTCTGCGACAAGGGCAGAGCCGGTCTTCACCACGATACGCTTGGCAGAAGCAAAAGGCGTTTCAATCATCTGGCGGAGCGATACACTGCTGCGGCAAATGCCGGAAGCGAAAATGAAGCCGTTGACAAGCCGGGCGATTGACCGTCACGACAGTTGAAAAGACGAGGTTTTCTGCAATGCCCCAATTCGACATGATCCTGCTGACCCCTGCCCAGGCCGAAGGCGCCGATGTGGTGGAACACACTGCTGGCTCGCCCGCCCGCGAAGGTGGCGGCGATGAGACTTATCGCTGCGGATCGTGCAAGACCAAGCTGCTGGTCAACGTGGCGCACCACGATGCGCACGGCGTGATCGTGAAGTGCGGCAAGTGCGGACGATTCAATACCGAGCCGCATCACCACCACTAAAGCGGCGTCCAGTCGGCGTCTTCGCCGGCATTCTCTTCCTCAGCTATGAGTCCGAGGTGGCGAGAGATCTCCGAAAGGGCTTTTTTCACGCCGACACGGGTCACCCCTGAGATCAGCAGTGGTTCGCCATCATAGACGGCCTTCAGTTTTGCGAGTTGCTCCTCGACCTGTTCAGGTAGCAGCGCGTCGATCTTGTTCAATGCGACCACTTCCGGCCTCTGGGCCAGCTCAGGGCTGTAGGCTTCCAACTCGTGGCGAATGGTCGTGTAGGCGCCCGCCACATCATCCTGGGTGCAATCGATCAGGTGCAGCAGCACTTTGCAGCGCTCGACATGGCCAAGGAAGCGATGGCCGAGGCCAGCCCCGTCTGCGGCACCTTCGATCAATCCGGGAATGTCCGCCAGCACGAACCGGCTGCCAGGCCCCAGATCGACCACGCCAAGTCCGGGGTTCAGCGTCGTGAAGGGATAGTCGGCAATTTTGGGCGTCGCGGCGGTTACAACGCTCAGGAAGGTAGATTTGCCGGCATTCGGCAGACCCAGCAGGCCTGCATCCGCGATCAGTTTCAGGCGTAGCCAGATCCAGCGTTCCTCGCCGTCCTCGCCGGGATTGGCGCGGCGTGGTGCCTGATTGGTTGAAGACTTGAACCGTGTATTGCCCCAGCCGCCATTGCCGCCAACGGCGAGCAGGACGCGCTGGCCGACCTCTGTGAGGTCCGCAATCAGGGTTTCCTGATCATCTTCGAATATCTGGGTGCCCACAGGCAGTTTCAGCACGACGTCATCGCCGCCCGCGCCGGTGCGCTCCTTGCCCATGCCGTGGCCGCCACGCTTGGCTTTGTAATGTTGCTGGTAGCGGTAATCGATCAGCGTATTCAGCCCCTCAACAGCTTCCGCCCAGACATCGCCGCCGCGTCCGCCATCGCCGCCGTTCGGACCGCCATACTCGACGTATTTCTCACGGCGAAATGAGACGCAGCCCGCGCCGCCACCGCCGGACTTGATGAACACTTTGGCCTGATCGAGAAATTTCATGTCTGTACTCTTACGTGTTTCAGTCGATCCGCGCCATATTGACGTGGCCTACCATCTCTCCGCGACCAAGGCAGAAGACCTTGATCCGATCTGCCTTCATGAAGGCCAGTTTTTCCAGAACGCGGCCCGAGGCCGGATTATCATCCAGATAGCCTGACACAAAGCCGCGTTCGCCGCGCTGCTTCAGCCAGCCCACAAGCGCCTCGGTGGCCTCTGTCATGAGACCATTGCCCCAGCGGTCCGGCGAGAGCCAGTATCCGATCTCGAAGGGCAACCAGGTGCTGTCGCGATGCGCGCTGGTCACGCCTACCAATTCCCCGTTCTCGACAATCGCATAGGGGTGCTTGGTATTCTCTCCACGCCCTGCAGTGTGACCGGCAATCCAGGCAAGCGTCTGAGCCACCGTCTGGTTCGCGGGAATGCGCGCCACCATGCGGTAAACTCTCGGATCATTGACCAGATCGGCGATCCGTGCCGCGTCGCTGGCCTCCACCGGGCGCAGGACCAGCCGGTCGGTCGTGATTTGCGTACTCATGCCGTAACTCCCTCCATGAAGACCAAGCGGGCAGGGGAGGACATAATAAAGGGGAGGCAGTGGCCTGCCTCCCCTTGGAAACTGATCGTCTGAAGCGATCCGGCCACGTATCCCGCGGCCGCGCTGTCAGCCGCTTATTCTGCTGCTTCCGCGACCGGTACAATATTCACGTAGAGACGGCCGCCCGTCTTGCGCGTGAACTCAACCTTGCCTTCGGAAAGCGCAAACAGGGTGTGGTCGCGGCCAATGCCGACGCCCTTGCCTGGGTATTTCTGCGTACCGCGCTGGCGCACGATGATATTGCCCGGAATGACGTGCTCGCCGCCAAATTTCTTGACGCCAAGATATTTCGGGTTTGAGTCGCGGCCGTTACGGGACGAACCACCTGATTTCTTATGAGCCATGCTTTGCTCCGATCCTCTATAAAGGGCTTATAGCGCCCTTATGCGTCCTTGGCGAATTCTTCGGCCTGCTTGATCCACTCATCGCGAGTGATGCGGCCTGGGAAGCTCATTTCTTCTTCCAGCTCAGTGATCTGCTCTTCTTTCAAGGCAGCGACCTGCCAGAAGAAGTAGATGCCAGCTTCGTGGAGCTTTTTCTCGAGAACCGGGCCGACGCCTGAAATCTTTTTCAGATTGTCCGGCTTGCCTTCGAGATTGGCGATACGACCGCGGGAATCGACTTCCGGCTTGGCTGCGGGTGCAGCAGCTTCTGCGGCAGGGGTCTCGGCCTTTGGAGCGGCGGCCTTCTTTGGCGCGGCTTTCTTGGCTGGCTTCTTGCCGTCGGTGCTGATGCCAGTGATCTTGACGACCGTCAGGTGCTGGCGGTGGCCTTGCGTACGGCGATAGGTCTGGCGCTGGCGCTTCTTGCGAATGATGACTTTGTCACCGCGCGTTTGCTCCTCGACTTCACCGAACACGCTTGCACCGTCAACCAGGGGAGCGCCAACAGTTACGTCGTCGCCATTGCCCAGCATGAGCACGGTTTCAAAGGTTACGTCCTTACCGGCTTCAGTATCCAGCTTTTCGACGGTGATCGTATCACCTTCCGCGACTTTATACTGCTTGCCGCCTGTTTTGATGACCGCGAACATGGGTCTCGTCCTTCCGGAATGGTAAGCGAAATGAATTGCGCGCGAAGCCGTTGCCGGTTCCGCGCTCGAAGCGGCGGGTAAACACCAATCGGGGCGCGCTGTCAAATGTCATCTTCAGGCGATTTCAGGTGCTTGCATGTGGCGCGCATATTATATAGTGCAGGCAACCGTCCACAGGCTCCGCGGAGAGGTGCTAGAGTGGTTGAATAGGCTAGTCTCGAAAACTAGTGAACTCGCAAGGGTTCCGAGGGTTCGAATCCCTCTCTCTCCGCCAGCAACCGTCTGATTCCAATTTGCTCAATTAAAACAATGTAGTAGTCCGGCGCCGTTTTGAGGTGTAGGACGCCAAAAGCGAATATTGTAGGACAGCTGGCGCGACACCACTTCTGCTGGATTAGCGTCACTCGTTTTATCACTTTCGGATTCGGCAAATAACTACCAGTGGCTAGCTGTCCAATTCCCATTGTCCCGCTTCGCATTCGCGATTGGACTATGTTCAAACAGCTATCTATGTCACGGTCCGAACTTCGCCGCGCCGGTTGCGTATCGAGCTAGCGAGTAACAAACCCATTGAAGGTGATGAGGCGACTTGGAAGATGGTAGATCGTATTCTGGGCGCGCTTGGTGGAAACGAAACAAAAGAGAATCGTCCGCTATAGTCTGGACATCGAGCCGACTGCGGACACCCCGGAAAACCTCGTTGGAGAAAAGACTAGTTGAGATAATGCTCGGCGGCACGAGTTATCCAGCGGTGTGACTGAATGCAAACCGGCCTCCAGTGTCGAAGACAATAAGTGCTCGAGTTCCGAAGCCTCAATCATATCGTGTCGCGGCAATCGTTATTTGCCATATGTTCCCGGTTTTTTTCTACTTGCTAAGATCGAATTCAAACGAACTAGGCGAACATGCGAGAAGACATTTACATTCTCGTTCGGCTTCCCCTATCCTTTTTACGAGGACGGAAATTATGGACAATACATCACGCAAACTGCGGGATCTGTTTTTGGTGGATCAGCCTGACACTGGTCTCAGCTTGAATAATCGCGCACAAATTCTGGTTGGTGACGCTCGCAGCATTCTCGAGGGTTTTCCTGAAGGACATTTTCAATGCATCGTTACCTCGCCTCCTTATTGGGGGCTGAGAGACTACGGCATTGATGGTCAAATTGGAGCGGAACTACTAGTTGAAGATTATATAGCGGATTTGGTGGCGCTGTTCAGGGAGGCTCGCCGAACTTTAGCGGATGATGGAACGCTATGGCTAAATATTGGAGATAGTTACACGTCAGGCGGAAGAACGTGGCGCGCTTCCGATGCAAAAAACAAAGGTCGCGCCATGAGCTACAGAGCTCCGACACCGGAAGGCCTAAAACCGAAGGATTTGATTGGTGTTCCTTGGAGACTTGCTTTCGCCCTCCAGGCGGACGGTTGGTATCTACGTACAGAAATTGTTTGGAATAAGCCGAACTGCCAACCTGAGAGCGTTAAAGATAGACCGACACGTAGCCACGAATACGTTTTCTTGCTGTCGAAGTCGAAGAGATACTATTACGATTGGGAGGCGGTTAAAGAGCCAGCATCGGATCCGAAGAAACCATTGAAGAACCGTCGAACGGTCTGGAACATTAATACAGAACCGTTTCCAGAGCGGCACTTTGCAGTCTACCCTCGTGCTCTCGTCCGAGTTTGCGTTGCTGCGGGGTCCCGACCTAACGATAGAGTGCTCGATCCGTTTTTTGGATCCGGAACTACCGGAGTGGTTTGCAATGAAATGGATCGCGACTGCGTCGGTATCGAGCTTAGCGAAGAGTGTCCGTCGTCAGGTAATTTGAGACTTCAGGCTGCCTGACTTA